>ENA-OUVC01000183-OUVC01000183.1-marine-metagenome-genome-assembly--contig:-NODE-183-length-44412-cov-3.996797_pt1 | contig 44412 bp, 47 predicted proteins | sample MGYA00248622_ERZ508571 | MGnify/ENA primary metagenome ERZ508571 (study PRJEB26236, sample SAMN06267175) | marine metagenome | isolation source: Columbia River Estuary | place: USA:Columbia River Estuary... | reverse complement strand
GAATCGGCGTGTATTTTTTTTAATTTCTTCTATTGCAAATTCTAAGGTTATTTCATTATCAAAATAACTAAATAATTCTTTGTAACCAACTGTTTGTAGGGCGTTTAAGTCTTTATGAGAAAATACTTTTTTGGCTTCTGCCAATAAACCTTCGTTTATCATAATATCTACACGTTGATTTATTCGGCTGTATATTTTTTCTCTTTTTGCTTCTAAACCGATTAAAATAGGAGTGAAGTTTCTTTGATTTTTTTTCTGATTAATGAAGGAAGAATAGGGTTTTCCAGATCCAATACAAACCTCCACAAAACGCATCATTCTTTGGGGATTTAATAGTGTTTGAGGATTTTTTTTAGTTAGTTCAGTATAATAATCTGGATCTAGATTTTTTAATTTTTCTTGCAAATAAACAATTCCATTAATTTCTAATTCTGACATTAAAGTATCTCTAATGCTTTTATTTATTTCTGGAATATCATCGAATCCTTTTAATATTGCATCTACGTAAAGTCCAGAGCCGCCAACAAGAATTGCAAAATCATTAGTTTTATAAAGTTCGTCAAGTTTGGAAATAGCTTCTTTTTCGAAGTCCCCTACGTTATAACTTTCAAATATTGATTTGTTATGTATAAAATGATGTTTAGCTGATGAAAGTTCTAATTCGTTAGGAACAGCAGTTCCAATTGTCATTTCTTTAAAAAATTGTCGGCTGTCACACGAAAGAATATCACAATTAAAATGCTGTGCCAAAGCAATGCTTAAGGAAGTTTTTCCTATTGCTGTTGGTCCTACGATGGTGATTAAGTACTTCATAATGTTTTAGCCCTGATAGCAGTGGAAATCCCATTTTATTGCTCGGAACGAAGCAAAAAATGGATTGCAACGAATAGCCGGAAATAGCTCCAAAAAAATTAAAATTTTATAATTTTCAATAATTTATTTTTACGAATTTGGCTTTGAATTATGTTTCTGGCATCTCTATTATTTTGCATCGGAATGATAATATTTTTGAGAATTTCAATTTTTTGAATTTGATAATTCAAATCATAAAATGCGTATCCTTTATAAATTCCATTTTCAATTAATACTACGCTACGTTCGTGAATCGTTCTACCTTTATCCTTGAGAATCATATTTTGATCTTCAAAACTATTTTTAGCGATAAACTCCGAAACCCTTGTATTATAAACTTCTGGAGTTATTTTACCAATACATGCTCCGTCACATTCTTTAATTTTATATTGAAAACAAGCCTCATTTGCGACATATAAACCCGTTAATTTTTGACATAAATTATAGTCAGATGTAATTCGGAATAGTGTGTTTTTGGCTTCCTGTAGCGTTGAAAAAGAGGTTATTTCTTTTTTTCTACCATCGGCTTTTTGAAGTTGTAGGGTTAAGTATCCGTTTTTATCTTCTTCTGCGTACAATGCAATATTGAATAAAGTTTTTCTTTGTGCTCTATTATAAATTGGCTTATGAATTTTAATTTCTTCACTTTCTTTCAACAAAGCAATTAATTCACTTCCAGTTTCTTCAAAAGTAACTTTAAAAACTTGCGATTGTATTTTAATTGATTTTTTATCTATTCCAGTAAAATGCTGATTGATTCTTTTTTTAATATTTTTACTTTTTCCAATATATATTATCTTACATTCTTCATTATGAATATAATAAACTCCAGTATTTGAAGTAACACTTTCTATTATTGAATACAATTTTGGAGTAATTCCTTTTAGCACTTCAGTTTTAATTAACTCTTGTACTATTGATTTTTCGGTGTCTTTAGCAAGCAATAATTGAAATAATTTTAATGTTGCTAATGCATCGCCGCTAGCTCGATGTCTGTCTGCCATTGGAATTCCAAGCGCTCGAACTAATTTTCCTAAGCTGTGGGAGGGTTGTTCAGGTAATAATTTTTGTGATAATTCAACCGTACATAGTGTTTGTTTATTAAAATCGAAACCTAATCTTCTGAATTCTGTTCGCAATATTCGATAATCAAAAGCGGTATTGTGGGCTACTAAAACGCAGTCATTTGTAATTTCAATTATACGTTTTGCAACTTCATAAAACTTAGGAGCACTTTTTAACATGTCATTGTTTATACCTGTTAATTTTACTACAAAGGGTTGAATTGGAATTTCAGGATTCACCAAACTGATAAATTGATCTACAATTTCGTGACCATCAAATTTATAAATGGCAATTTCTGTAATTCCTTCTTCGTTGAATTGTCCTCCGGTGGTTTCTATGTCGAGAATAGCATACATTTCAATATCAATTTCAAAAATCAATTTCAATTGCAATAGCATTACGGAACATCAATTTTTAATTGAAATTTGTATTTGTCATTGTAATTGGTATTGAATTACTTTTTATTAATTATCATTTTAGAAGCAATTGCAATTAGTTCTTCAACCTCTAGCAATAGCCATTTTCTTTCGTTTAAATCTCCAGTTTTAATATATTCCAGTACTTTAAGAGTATTTCTAGATTCTTTCAATTCTTTTACAGACAGAGAGACTTTAAAAACAAAATCCTTTCCAGTTATAGTCCCTTGAGCTTCACCATAATTTAAAGAAGAACTTCCTGAAGATCTAATTAGTTGATTTTTATAATATTCTACTTCGTAGGACTTTTCTAATTTTCTAACAAATAAATTACATTCTCCAGCAAACCTAACTAAGCGGTCTTCAAAATTGAATATTTTTTCAAAATACGGTTTATTAATTTCCATCTTGTAGTTTATTTAATTGGAGTATATTTATTATTTATTCAATTAATATTGTATTAATTTGTCATTGATATTGTCATTGATATTGTCATTGATATTGCAATTATCTCTTTATTTATCTACTATTATTATTAACGTCCTCCAAAGATACTACTTCCAATACGAACCATAGTACTTCCGCACGAAATTGCAAGTTGGTAATCGCCTGACATCCCCATGGAAAGAATTGACAAATGACAATTAACAATTGATAATGACTTATTTGTGTCAAAAATCGATTTTAAATACACAAATTCTTTCTTGATTTGGTTTTGGTTACTTGTAAATGTTGCCATTCCCATTAAACCAACTATTTTGATATTATTTAAGTTTTTAAATGATTCGGAAACTAATAAATCTTCTAGTTCATCTTCATTTAAACCAAACTTTGTTTCTTCTTCTGCAATATGTATTTGGAGTAAACAATCTATAATTCTATTGTTTTTTAACGCTTGTTTGTTGATTTCTTCCAATAATTTTAAACTGTCAACTCCATGAATCAAACTCACGTAAGGAGCCATGAATTTCACTTTATTGGTTTGAACATGCCCAATCATGTGCCATTGAATGTCTTTTGGCATTTGTTCCCATTTTTCGGTCATTTCTTGGATTTTATTTTCTCCAAACACGCGTTGACCTGCATTGTATGCTTTCGTTAAATCGGAAATAGGCTTTGTCTTTGAAACCGCAACAAGAGTTACATGTTCAGGTAATGCCGATTTTATTTTAAGTAATTTATCTTTTATTGACATTTAATATTCAATTAAGAAATAAATTGTTTCGCAATTTTCTCCGCTTTTTTACTCTCGCTATAATCGTAGAAACCTTCGCCAGATTTTGAACCTAATTTCCCCGCACGAACCATATTAACTAAGAGTGGGCAAGGAGCATATTTTGGGTTTTTAAATCCGTCATGCATTACATTTAAAATAGCTAAACATACGTCAAGTCCAATAAAATCTGCTAATTGTAGCGGACCCATTGGTTGTCCCATTCCTAATTTCATAACAGTATCAATCTCATAAACACCAGCCACTTTGTTGTATAAGGTTTCAATTGCTTCATTTATCATTGGCATCAAAATTCTATTGGCTACAAATCCAGGATAATCATTTACTTCAACAGGAGTTTTATCTAATTTTTCAGATAAATCCATGATAATTTTTGTAACTTCATCTGAAGTGTTATAACCACGAATAATTTCTACCAATTTCATAATTGGCACAGGATTCATGAAGTGCATTCCGATAACTCTTTCAGGATGAGCTACTACAGATCCTATTTGAGTAATTGAAATAGAAGAAGTGTTGGTTGCCAAAATTGTATTGTGAGAACAAACTTCATTTAGTTGTTTGAAAATATTCAATTTTAATTCTACGTTTTCTGTTGCCGCTTCAACCACTAAATCAACACCTACAACACCATCTTTAATATCAGTATAAGTAATAATATTGGAAATAGTTTTGAATTTATCCTCTTCGGTAATAGTTCCTTTAGCTACCATTCTATCTAAATTAGTAGCAATAGTTGTCATTCCTTTATCCAGAGATTTCTCAGAAATGTCAATTAATTTGACGGTGAACCCGCTTTGAGCAAAGGTGTGAGCAATTCCATTACCCATAGTTCCCGCTCCAATTACAGCTATTATTTTCATATATTATTTATTAAAGCAATCAATTATTTGATAAGCAACTCGTAACGCATTAGTCCCTTGTTCTAAAGTAACAACGGGAGTTGTGTTATTATTTATGGCATCTGCGAAGGAATCTAATTCGTCTAAAATCGCATTATTTTGTTCCACTTCAGGATTTGCAAAATAGATTTGTTTCTTGACACCTTCGGCATTTTGAAGTATCATATCAAAATCACCTGGAACTTGTGGAGCGTCTTTCATTTTTACTACTTCACATTTTTTTTCTAAGAAATCAACAGAAATATAAGCGTCCTTTTGGAAGAATCGAGATTTACGCATGTTTTTCAACGAAATTCTGCTCGCTGTTAAATTGGCAACACAACCATTTTCGAATTCAATTCTAGCATTTGCAATATCTGGAGTTTCACTAATAACAGAAACACCGCTTGCATTAATCAATTTAACTTTAGAAGGAACAACACTTAAAATAGCGTCAATATCGTGAATCATCAAATCTAAAACTACCGGCACATCTGTTCCACGAGGGTTGAATTCAGCCAATCGATGGGTTTCAATGAACATTGGATTCTCAATCATATCCTTTGTTGCAATAAATGCAGGATTGAATCTTTCCACGTGACCAACTTGCCCTTTTACATGATATTCATTTGCAAGAGCGATAATTTCTTCAGCTTCGGCAACCGTATTTGAAATGGGTTTTTCTATAAAAACATGTTTCCCAGATTTAATAGCCACTTTAGCACATTTATAATGAGAAAGAGTAGGAGTTACAATGTCAATAACATTTACTGCGTGAATTAAAGTTGCAATTGTATGAAATTGTTTGTAGCCAAATTCTTCAGCAATTTTAGCTCCGCTTTCTTGATTTTCATCATAAAAACCTACCAATTCATATTTATCTGATTGTTGTAATAATCGTAAATGTATTTTTCCAAGATGTCCTGCACCTAAAACTCCTACTTTTAACATAACTTAGTATTTTCAACAAAAATAGCAATAAATTGATAATAAATTAATGCATTTAAAATTAAATCCATCATTTGAATTATCGAATACTTTCTTAAATTTACAACATAAATAATAATTAATTTTGAAAGACACAGCCAAACATCAAGGACTTAGAAATCAGCTCGTAAAATTATTGCAAGATAAAGGAATCGTTGATAAAAACGTATTGAAAGCAATTAATACAATACCACGCCATCTTTTTTTGAATTCAAGCTTTGAAGACTATGCCTATCAAGACAAAGCTTTTCCAATTGGTGCCGGACAAACAATTTCACAGCCCTTTACAGTTGCTTTTCAAACTCAATTATTAGAAATTAAAAAAGGGGATAAAATACTAGAAATTGGGACAGGTTCTGGGTACCAAACAGCTGTATTATATTTAATGGGTGCTAAAGTTTATAGCGTAGAAAGACAAAATGAGTTATTTAAGCAGACATCAGCCTTGTTGCCAAAATTAGGAATTCGACCCAAACATCTTTCATTTGGTGATGGTTATAAAGGTTTGTCAAATCACGCTCCGTTCGATAGTATTATTGTTACGGCTGGAGCTCCAACAATACCAAAACCTTTAATGGCGCAATTAAAAATAGGAGGTAAGTTGATTATACCTGTTGGAGATGAAAACCAAATTATGATTAAGTTGATAAGAAAAAACGAAACCCAATTTGAAAAACACGAATACGGTGATTTTAAATTTGTTCCGTTATTAGAAGATAAAAAATAAAACATAAACCCCGAAATCTCGAGGTTTATTGTCCAATAATATTTAAATAACGCTCCAAACTTTCTTTCTCAATTTGAGCAATAAACATCAAAAAATCTTCTTTGTTGTTTTTAGTTTGAGCAGTTTCAAGCGAATTGTAATATTGCATTCTATTTTCGTAATCTCCTTTTATATTAGCGATTACATAACCATGTTGAAGCAAAATAAGGTTCATTACTAAACGAGAACTTCTACCATTTCCATCAATAAAAGGATGAATTGTTACCATCCTTTCATGAAGCTCTGCAGCCAAAAGAACAGGATGTAACCTCTTTTTATTGGATTCATACCAAATAAAGAAATCTTCCATTTCTTTAGCTACTAAAAAAGGTTGTGGCGGCAAATGAGAACTTCCTTTAATCATTACTTGAACTTTTCTATATTTTCCTGCATCTTCAGGTTGAATACCTCTTAGAATTAGGTTGTGAATTGAAAGTACTTCGCGCTCATTTAAAGGAGAATTTCGTTCCATTAAATGTTTAATAAATACAATAGCTTCTTGATGATTTATAACTTCAAGATGCTCTCTCATGCTTTTTCCAGAAATTGTAAGCCCTTCATTTATAACTAAATCGGTTTCACGAAGTGTTAAAGTATTTCCCTCAATTCTATTGCTTTCAAAAGTATATTCCAATTCTAAAGCTTGAGCGATTTTAAAGCTATCTAGTTTTCTAAAAGTGTCTAGTTTAGCTTTTAATGCGTCTATTTCATTGATAATTGTAGTTAAATTATTTGAAATTAGTCTTTTGGTAATACCATAATTATTTTCAACTTCTTCGCGAACAATATTCATTGCTTTTAAAGCATATTCATCGTTTCCGATTTCATATAGCAATTTCTCTTTGAACCAAGCAATCATTATCGTTTCCAAATCAATTTCTAAAAGTGATGCTAACTTTATAACTTGTTCTTTAGTGGGTTTTCTTGAACCACTTTCAAACTTGCTTATAAGTGCCTGATCGATACCAAGAAGTTGAGCTACTTCTCTAGTTTTTAATCCTTTTTTCTCTCTAGCTACTTTTAATAAAGTTTTCATTTATAATAAATTAATTGTCAAGACAAATTTAGTCATTTTTTATTAAAAAAAATACTTTTCTTAATATTCTTTTTTTATTCTTTCTAAATCTCTTTTAGTATCTTGTTCTTTTAAGGATTCTCTTTTGTCATAGGTTTTTTTACCTCTGCAAAGACCAATTTCTAATTTGGCAATCCCTTTTTCATTGGTAAATAATTTTAAAGGTACAATTGTAAGTCCTTTTGCCTGAACACTTCTTTCCAATCCTTTAAGTTCTCTCTTATTTAAAAGCAATTTCCTTTCGCTTCGAGCTTTGTGATTGAATTGATTTCCGTAGGTATATTCTTCGATGTAGGTGTTGATTGCAAACAATTCTAATCCGCTAAATTCACAAAAACTTTCTGTAATATTCGCTTTACCGAGTCGTATGGATTTTATTTCAGTTCCTGATAAAACTATTCCAGCAGTATAGGTTTCGATTATTTCATAATCAAATCTGGCTCTTTTGTTTAATATGTTTATAGTTTTTAGCATCTAAGTGCAAATGTACGATAACAATTCATTAATTTTGTTGGTATTCAAGATCTTTTTAACTTCTTAAAAAGTACATTTTTTTATTTATGTCAAACAATAATCCTGACCCACTTCATGGCGTTACTCTTCAAAAAATAATGGAGCATTTAGTTGAATATTATGGATTTGACACCTTGGGAGAGTTGATTAAAATAAAGTGTTTTACTACCAATCCAAGTATAAAATCAAGTCTTACATTTTTAAGAAAAACGGAATGGGCTAGAAAAAAAGTCGAAGAATTATATATAAAATCTTTACGATAATTTTCTGTGTTTCCAGCGCTTATGAGTCCATAGATAATATTCTGGTTGGTCATATATCTGTTGTTCAACTAATTTTAAAAATCGATCAGTAATCGCGTAATTTGGTTCTTCCTTAGCATTTTCAGAGATAACTTCTAACTCAGCTTCATAAAAACCTCTACCAAGTTTTTTTGTTCTTAAAAAAAGAACATTCATATCGTATTTTTTTGCCAACATTTCCCCTCCTGTGTGAATTGGAACTTCAATTCCCATAAATTTATTCCAATGAAAAAAGGAACCTAATCTTGGCGATTGATCACTAATTAAACCATACAAACTAAGTTTATTATTCCTATAATTCTTTCCCATTTCTGGAATTGTTTCTTTGGTAGTAATTAAGGTAGCTTTAAATTTAGATCGAATATCGCGAACCAGTTTGTCAAAATAACGGTTATTAATTTTTTTATAAACGGCATAACCTTCAAATGAAATTTTGCTATTTATTGAAATTGCCCATTCATAACTTGCATAATGAGCGCAAAGTAGAGCAATACTTTTCCCTTTTTTCTCTAAATAGTCATAAACTTCTATATTTTTAAATTTATATCTTTTTTCCATTTCACTTTTTGAAATAGTCAGTGTTTTGATCATTTCCAAAAAAACATCACACATATTTTGGTAGGATTTTTTTTCGATAATCAATCTTTCTTTATCAGATAAATGGGGAAGTGTTAACGCTAAATTTTCTCTTACAATTTTTTTTCTATAACCAATAATGTAATAGGTTAAAATATAAAATCCATCTGAAAGCAGGTATAATAATCTAAAAGGGAGCATGGAAATACACCATAAGATTGGATATAGAAATATATAAATTATTAGTTGCATTTGCCGAGTAATTTTTTGCAAATATACGTTAATATTTTTTTTTACGCTGAATGTCTAATCCTAAAAAACTATCTTTACTTTTACTGAATTTTAAATATATAGTCATGAATATTTTATTAATTATTATAATTGCTCTTACTTGTATTGTTAGTTTCAAGGGTTTTGAAGACACTGCTTTTTTTAGAAAGTTTGAATTTCATATTGGAAGTATTCGATCTGGGAAGCAATTTCGAATGATTTCCTCTGCCTTTTTACACGCCGATATTTCACATCTTGCTTTTAATATGCTGACCTTGTATTTCTTTGCGCCGGTTGTGTATGGTTATTTGGGAAATTTTTCTTTTGGACTAATTTATTTGGGCAGCTTGATTTTTGGAAGTTTACTGACGTTGTATTTTCATTCAAATGATTATTCTTATCGAGCTATTGGTGCTTCTGGAGCAGTAACCGGGGTTTTATATTCTGCCATTTTATTGCAACCTAATATGGATTTATATTTATTTTTTATACCCATTCCTATACCTGCTTATATTTTTGGAATTGGTTATTTACTGTATTCAATTTATGGCATGAAAGCCAAGAGAGACAATATTGGACATACTGCTCATTTTGGTGGAGCAATTGGAGGTTATTTGATTACGTTATTAAAAGAACCACATCTATTAATTGACAATCTTGAAATGGTAATATTACTAGCAATTCCAATTGTATTACTTTTTATTTTAGCCAAATTAGGAAAAATATAAGATTTAAATTAAATTTAAAAAGCCCAGTTTTGAACTGGGCTTTTTTGTGGGGAGAGCAGGATTCGAACCTGCGAAGTTCACACAGCAGATTTACAGTCTGCCCTCGTTGGCCGCTTGAGTATCTCCCCAATAAATCCAATATATTGAATCGGCAAAAGCTGCAAATATAACAACACTTTCCAGCTTTCCAAATTAATAAAGTACTTAATTTTGATACTTTCATTAACCTGTTGGTATTGAATTAAATAAAAAAAATCTCCAATAAGGAGATTTTAATTTATACTTAAATTTAGGCGTTTTATTTACCTAAAAGAGAAGCTATTTTAGCATTTAATTCTTCTCCACGAATGTCTTTTGCAATGATAACTCCTTTAGCATCCAATACAAAAATTGAAGGAATTGCATTTATTCCATATTGTAAAGCAATTGGATCTTCAAATTCTTTTAAATTAGAAACATGATTCCAAGTCAATTTGTCTTTTGCAATTGCAGCTTTCCAAGCGGATGCTTCTTTGTCCAAAGAAACACTTAAAATATTCAAACCTTTTGAGTGGTATTTTGCGTAAAGCGCCACTACATTTGGATTTTCAGCACGACATGGTTTGCACCAAGACGCCCAAAAATCAACAATAGTAACTTTACCTAATGATTGTTTTAAAGAAATAGATTTACCTTCAGGGTTTGGAGCAGTAAAGTCTGGAGCAATACTTCCTACATTTGCAGCAGCAGCAACAGTTACCGGTTTACCAATTTTATCTAATTTAGTTTGAATCGATTTCCCTGGTTTGTATTTTTTCAATTCAGGAGTGAAACCAGCATATATTTTTTTAGCTCTAACCAAATCAACTGCGGGGTCGTTTAACATACTATCAACAATCAAAGCTGATAATAATGCTTTTGGATTTCCCTCTGCAAATTTTACATAAAATTCCATTCCTTCTTTTTGCAGAACTTGATATTCTTTCATCAATTTATTGATAACAATAGTATCTTTTGCTTCTTGTGCCGCTTTCATTTTAGCCATATTAGCATTTTGAAAAGCCATTAACTTTTTTTGAAGTTCTTTTTGGAATTTAGTTAAATCGTCATTAAATTTTGAAAAAACATCATTATTGTAAGTCCCTGAAAATTTAGATTTTTGAAGACTGTCTTTGTCAACGATAATATTAATATCTCCATTTTCTAATACAAATGGAACTTTACCTTGTAGGGCTTCCACTTGAATTAACATAATTTCTGGCTCTTTTGCTGAACCTTTCATGGTAAATTTACCGTCTTTAACTTTTACAGTATCCATAGGAATAAATTGTCCCATTTGATCTTGTTTTTCTAGTATTACTGTTTTTCCATCAGCAATACCTTTTACAGTTCCTGAAATAAAATATTCATTTTCTCCTGCTTTCTTACACGAAAAGATAACTGTAATTACAGTTAATAGTATTAAAATTTTTTTCATTTTAAATTAGTTTTAATTTTAGGATGCAAAAGTATTTAAAAATAACATTGTTGTTACATTAAAATTACTTAATTTTTTGTTATTGTTTAAATTTTTTACTTTAAAGTTGAAGGACATACAAAAACAGTCATTGGTACATTTGTATTTTTGATGCCGCTAATTCCTTTTTCAATATTTGTAAAATGATGAAATCCTCTTGATTTTAATATAGATGCCATTATTACAGAACGATAACCGCCCGCGCAATGAATATAGAAGTTTTCCTCCTTTGGAACTAAATCCAAATGAGAATTAATGGTGTCTAAAGGTAAATTTATAGCATTTTCAACATGTTCTGCATCATATTCACTTGGCTTTCTTGCGTCTACAACGATACTTTCACTTTTCACTTCATTAGAAAATTGTTCTGGTGAAATAGAATGTACACTGTCCGTTTCAAATCCAGCATGTTTCCATGTTTCAATTCCTCCATCGAGATAGCCCAAAACATTATCAAAACCAACTCTTGAAAGTCGAGTTAACGTTTCATTTTCCATTCCGTCTGGTGTAATTAATAAAATAGGTTGCTTCGTATTCATAATTAATGAACCTACCCAAGGAGCAAAATTTCCTTGTAATCCAATAAAAATTGAACGAGGAATATGGCATTTAACAAAATCATTTTCATGACGAACATCTAAAATTACAGCATCAGTTTCATTTGCAATAGCATTAAATTCAATAGCACTCAATGGTTTTTTTGATTTTTCAATTACAGAATCTAAACTTTCATAACCTTGAATATTCATCATAACATTTTGAGGAAAATAGGCGGGAGGTGCTCCTAAACCATCCAATAATTCTTTAGTAAATTCTTCCCTAGTCATTGTTGCTCTTAAAGCATAATTGGTTTTCTTTTGATTACCCAACGTATCGGTTGTTTCCTTACTCATGTTTTTTCCACAGGCGCTTCCTGCACCGTGGCTTGGATACACAATTAAATCATCAGATAATGGCATGATTTTGTTTCGTAAAGAATCATATAAATAGGAGGCTAATTTTTCTTGAGTTAAGTCTTCAACAAAGGCTTGCGCCAAATCAGGTCTTCCTACATCTCCTATAAATAATGTATCGCCAGTGATAATTCCGTGTTCTTTTCCATTTTCATCAATCAATAAATAACACGTACTTTCTAAAGTATGACCTGGAGTATGAATTGCTTTTATTGTATAATCGCCAACTTTAAACTCTTGATTATCGGTAGCAATAATAGCATCAAATTCAGGTTTTGCAGTTGGTCCAAATACTATTTTTGCGTTTGTTTTTTTAGCTAAATCCAAATGCCCCGAAACAAAATCAGCATGGAAATGAGTTTCAAAAATGTACTTAATTTTGGCGTGATCTAAATTGGCTTTATCTATATATGGCTGAACTTCTCTCAAAGGATCAAAAATCGCGACTTCACCTTTATTTTCAAGATAATATGCAGCTTGAGCAATACATCCGGTATAAATTTGTTGAATTTTCATTTGTATGAATCTGTAATAATATTTAGAATAAAATTTCTTTTGTTAATATAAAAACAGCCATTGTTAATACAAACCAGCCGAATATTTTTTTCAGACTTTGTTCATTAAAAAACCGACTTAAATAAATCCCTAAAAATATTCCGGTCATTGCAAAACTGGCAAATTTAAATAAGAAAGACCAATCTGGATTTATATTTTGAACATCACCTGAAAAACCAATTAAAGAATTGCACGCAATAATAAATAAGGAAGTTCCAATTGCTTTTTTTATAGGTAATTTTGCAAAATGAACTAAAGCAGGAATAATTAAAAAACCTCCTCCAGCTCCAATCAAACCAATTACTATTCCAACACAAAAAATTTGAAATACAATCAAATAGATATTTGGTTTACTTTCGATAACTTCTAAAGAAAGGTTTTTAGGAGTTTTAAGCATTGATAATGCAGCAAAAAACATCACAACTGCAAATAATACCATCAAAAATAAATCCTTAGTGATAGTGAAAGAACTACTTTGAATTAAAATATCTGGAATGGAATGCACAATGTATTTCCTTGTAATATAAACGGAAATCAAAGAAGGAATTGCAAATAGTAATCCCGTTTTTAAAACTACATTCCCCTTTTTTAAATTAATTAATGTTCCAAAAGTTGATGTCATTCCAACAATAAAAAGAGAATAAGAAGATGCTATTATTGGATTAAAATTCAAGATATAAACCAGTACTGGAACTGTTAATATAGAACCTCCACCACCTGTTAATCCAAGTACAATACCAATTAATAAGGCGCAAAAATATTCTAAAAATTCAATCATGTTTACTTTAATAAATTTCAAATTTATGAAAATATATTTGAGTAAATTCAAATCGTTTAAAATACTTTAACTAAAAATTATTATTCGTTTTTTTCTTTTAAGCACAAATTATAGTAATTTTATTTTTATGAAAAATGAATTTAGAAAAGGCTTTTATTTTAAGCAATATGAAGCGCCATTTCAATCGCCATTTGATAGACTTTTTGAAGTATTTAAAGAGTTAATAACACATACCTCTGGTGATTTTGATGAGGCAATTGACTGGTTACGAGAGTTGGATAAAGAATATAAATTAACCGACTCAAGTTATACTATTGACGACTTTATAGAAGATTTAAAGAAAAAAGGATACATTCGAGAAGAACTTAAAGAAGATGGTTCGTCGGGAACGGGGATAACTGCGAAAACCGAACTTCAATTCGCCAACAAGCTTTAGATCAAATTTTTGGGAATTTGAAGCGTTCCGGTAATGGTAATCACAAAACAAAACACACTGGAATTGGTGACGAGCATACCGGCGAATTACGTGAATTTCATTTTGGTGATGGATTAGAACAAATTTCTTTGACAGAAAGTTTGCGAAATGCGCAAATTAATAATGGAGTTGAAGAGTTTCAATTGACTGAAAAAGATTTGGTTGTTGAAGATACTCAATTCAAATCACAAATGAGTACCGTTTTAATGATTGACATCAGTCACAGTATGATTCTTTACGGTGAAGATCGAATTACTCCTGCAAAAAAAGTGGCAATGGCATTGGCTGAATTAATCACTACTAGATATCCAAAAGATACTCTTGATATTTTGGTTTTTGGAAATGATGCTTGGACCATTGCAATCCGTGATTTACCCTATTTGAAAGTGGGTCCATATCATACAAACACTGTTGCCGGTTTGCAATTAGCGATGGACTTACTTCGTCGAAAACGCAACACCAATAAACAGATCTTTATGATTACTGATGGAAAACCAAGTTGTATTCGTGAAAAAGATGGAGAATACTATATGAATAGCAACGGATTAGACGAATACATTGTCAATAAATGTTACAGCCAAGCGCAACAAGCTAGGAAATTACATATTCCAATTACCACTTTTATGATCGCAAACGATCCTTATTTACAAAAATTTGTCAACAGATTTACAGAAGAAAATCAAGGAAAAGCTTTTTACACAGGTTTAAAAGGATTGGGAGAAATGATATTTGAGGATTACGAAACGAATCGGAAAAAGAGAATTAAATAGAACAATAATTTACCAATATGAAAATAGATACCATTAAAACTTTAGGAGAATTAAAAGCTAAAGGTTACCAAAGTAAAAGTATAAAAGACGAATTACGAAATAATCTTAGGGAAAAAATAAAAACCGGAAAGCCAGTATTTGAAGGTGTTCATGGATTTGAAAATACGGTAATCCCAGAATTAGAACGAGCAATTTTATCACGACACAACATTAATTTATTAGGACTTCGTGGTCAAGCCAAAACAAGATTAGCACGTTTAATGATTGAATTATTAGATGAATATATGCCAATTGTTGCTGGTTCTGAAATTAACGATGATCCATTAAAACCTATCTCTCGTTTTGCAAAAGATTTAATTGAAGTTGAAGGAGATAAAACTCCAATTCAATGGATTCACAGAAGTGAAAGATTCTTCGAAAAATTAGCAACTCCAGATGTGACTGTTGCAGATTTAATTGGTGATGTGGATCCAATAAAAGCGGCAAATTTAAAGTTATCATATGCTGACGATCGTGTAATTCACTTTGGAATGATTCCAAGAGCCAATCGTTGTATTTTTGTAATCAACGAATTACCCGATTTACAAGCTCGTATTCAAGTGGCATTATTCAATATTTTGCAAGAAGGCGACATTCAAATTCGTGGATTTAAATTGAGAATGCCCTTGGATATGCAATTTGTATTTACCGCAAATCCTGAAGATTATACCAATCGAGGAAGTATTGTAACCCCTTTGAAAGATAGAATTGGTTCACAAATCCTTACACATTATCCAGAAACCATTAAAATTGCAAGAACAATTACCGAGCAAGAAGCTAAATTGGATCAGCTGCAAAGTGATGCGGTTTATGTTCCTTCATTAGCCAAAGATTTATTAGAACAAATCGTTTTTGAAGCCCGTGAAAGTGAATATATTGACAATAAAAGTGGGGTGAGTGCAAGACTGAGTATAACTGCTTTTGAAAATTTACTAAGTACTGCTGAACGTCGTGCGTTAAAATCTGGATTGGATAAAACTACCGTTAGATTGTCTGATTTTATGGGAATTATACCAGCAATTACTGGTAAAGTTGAATTGGTTTATGAAGGTGAGCAGGAAGGAGCTGCAGTTGTTGCGCAACATTTAATAGGTGATGCAATACACACTTTTTTTCCGGCTTATTTCCCGAAGATTGAAAAATTAGAAAAACAGGATGAAAAAACTGCTTATTCTGATTTAATTGAATGGTTTTTCGCTGAAAGTGGTTTTGAATTATTGGATGATGCTTCGGATGAAGAATACAAAACCATATTAGATTCAATTGCTCCGCTATCAATTTTGATAAAAAAATACCAACCGGAACTTATAAAAGAAGATGTTTATTTTATGAAAGAGTTTGTATTATGGGCCTTAGTTGAATATGATAAATTGAGTAAAGACAGAATTTCTCAGGGATATCAATTTAGTGATATTTATGGAAATTATATCAATAAATTATAATAAAAAAGGGGTTTAAATTTTAGTTTAAACCCCTTTTTTTATATTTATAAAAACTTAATCTTGGTTGATTGTTTTTCTCCAAGTAAAAGCATTTAAAATATGTCTTTTAGCAAATCTACCAGGAGAATCTGCGTTTACCATTTTTACATAAGTAGCTTTAGGCACGCTAATGTATTCGTAAACACTACCGTTTGAAAAATTAATAATCAATCTTCCATCAACAAATTTATAATCTGTAATGGTTGAAGTACTAATGGTTTCAGTGTATTCAGGTAAGTTTTGTTTGATAGTTTCAGGATTGATACTCACCAAAAAGTGGTAGGCTTCAATGATTTTTTTACTATTTTCTTCTGCAGCTTTCAATCCTTCATCATCTCCTTGAAATTTATCAGGGTGAGCATCTTTCATCGCATTACGATAAATCGTTTTCAAATCCTTTAAATCTACAGTTTTATCAACATTTAGTAATTTTCTGTATTCAACTATTTTTTTCATAAACGTATTAAATAAGCGTCTTTCAAATGATATAATTTATTTTACATTCATTAAAAATGACAAATTTTTTGCAAAGGTACATTTAAATAAAACAAATCCAATTATTTTAAATTAAAAACCCATTTTGACACCGTAAAAACTATAAATAATTTGTATATTGTAAATTCTATTAATTTAATTATTTCTTTTTTTAAGTCTAACTTACAACACACATGAAAAATTTAATAATAATTAGACATGCAAAATCTAGCTGGGACGAACCCGTTAGCGATAAAATTCGAAAATTAACAGAAAGAGGTAGAAATGATGCCAATTTGGTATCGTTAGAAAGCTTGAAATTCATAAATGACAAGTTTGTTCTGTTTAGTAGTAATGCTAATCGTGCAGCTGAAACAGCTATTATTTTTGCAACTAATTTTTCGATCCCTGTCAATGAAATTATTATAGTTGATGATTTATATACATTTGATGAAAATCAGTTGGAAAAAGTGATAAAAACATTAAATAATAATTTAGAAAATGTTATTCTTTTTGGTCATAATGCGGCTATAACAAATTTTGTTAATAAATTTGGCGATATATTTATTGAAAATGTACCGACTTCAGGTTTGGTTTGGATTAAATTTGATTGTCTGGAATGGAAATTATTGAAAAAAGGAAAAATTCAAAAAGTAGTATTTCCTATAGATTTAAAAATATGAATAAAAATTTGGATTACAAATATATTGATAGAGAAAAAAGTTGGCTCGCTTTTAATGCGCGTGTTCTTCAGGAAGCTTCTGATGAGAATGTACCATTATTAGACCGTTTACGCTTTTTAGGGATTTTTTCAAACAACTTAGATGAGTTTTTCCGAGTTCGTTTTGCTGCAATTCGAAGGTTGAGTTTGTCTGGGATTTCAGGTGAAAAAGTACTCATGGGAATTAGCGCAAATCAACTGGTTAAAGACATTACAGAAATTGTAATCGAACAACAAACGGAAAGTTTGAGGATTTTAAAAATCATTGAAGACAAATTGCAAGCCCAAAATATCTTCATAATTGATGAAAGTCAAATTACAAGCGAACAAGAAAATTTTATTAAAGATTTTTTCATCCAAAAAGTCAGCCCTGCGTTGGTTACCATCATCTTGAATGATTTGGCTGAATTTCCAATTTTAAAAGATACTCTTGGATATTTAGCAGTAAAATTAGTAATGAAACCAGAATCGGAACCTAAAATTTTAGGATTGGCTAAGCCAAAAAAGGAAATTCGTTATGCTGTTATTGAAATTCCAAAATCAATAAATCGTTTTGTGGTTTTGCCCTCGGTAGATGAAAAACAATATGTAATTCTTCTTGACGATGTAATTCGTCATAATTTATCGAGTTTATTCAATATTTTTGATTACGAAAGTATCTCTGCTCACATGATAAAAATTACTCGCGACGCTCAATTAGACATTGATAGCGACATGAGTAAAAGTATGCTTGAAAAAATTGCAACTAGCGTAAAAGATAGAAGAATTGGTGAGCCTGTGCGTTTTGTTTACGATCAATCCATAGGAAAAGACACCTTAAAATTTTTCCTTACCAATATGGGAATTGATGCTTCTGACAGTATTATTCCTGGAGGAAGATACCACAATAGACGTGATTTTATGGATTTTCCTAATCTAGGGAGATTCGACTTATTATACGAACCAAAAATACCTTTACCTGTTGAAGGATTGAGTCTTGACGGAAGTATTTTGAATAAAATTTCTAAGAAAGATTATCTTGTAAACGCACCTTTTCAGTCGTTTTCATACATAATTAAATTTTTAAGAGAAGCCGCTTTAGATCCACATGTTACTGCTATAAAAATAACTTTATACCGATTAGCGAAAAACTCACAAGTAATTAGCTCGTTGATTAATGCTGCTAAAAACGGAAAGAAAGTTACGGTTCAAATTGAGTTACAAGCTCGTTTTGATGAAGCTAGTAATATTTCTTATGCAGAACAAATGCAAACTGAAGGTATCGAATTAATCTTCGGAATTAAAGGATTGAAAGTACATAGTAAAATTTGTTTGGTGGAGAGAATTCAAAACGGAAAATTAGTACGTTATGGATTTATTTCGACAGGAAATTTTAATGAAGCTACAGCCAGAGTTTATACCGATGTGACTTTGTTTACAAGTCATCAGCAAATATTAAAAGACGTATCTAAAATATTTGAGTTCTTCAATGTGAATTATAGAGTTCATCGTTACAAACATTTAATTGTTTCTCCTCATTACACGCGTTCTAAAATTAATAAGTTGATTGATCGCGAAATTTCTAATGCTGAAAATGGTAAAACTGCGTTTATCAAACTTAAATTAAATAGTTTGACAGATGTTCAATTAATTGATAAATTATACGATGCTAGTAATGCAGGAGTTACCATTCAACTCCAAATTAGAGGAATTTGTTCTCTTATTCCAGGTGTTAAAGGAATGAGTTCTAACATCGAGGCTATTAGCATAGTAGACAATTACTTAGAACATGCTAGAATTTATATTTTTAGTAATGATAATGACCCAGAAATATTCATTTCTTCAGCTGATTTTATGACAAGAAATGTTGATGGAAGAGTTGAAGTTACTTGCCCAATTTATGACGAAAGAATAAAAACGGAACTAATTGATATTTTTAATATAGGTTGGAAAGGAAATGTAAAATCACGTTTACATTCTGATAAATTGGATAATAAATACCGTTTAAGAGGAAAAAATCCGGTTTTTAGAGCACAACAAGAAATGTACAATTACTATTTAAACCGACTTGAAGTAGTTACCGAAAAATTATAACTCAAATTAATTTAGCCTAAATAAATTCAATGATTACAATTAAAAAATATGCAGCAATAGACGTTGGTTCAAATGCTATGCGACTTTTGGTGGCTAATATTATTGAAGAAGATGGAAAAGAAACCCAATTCAGCAAAAGTGCTTTAGTAAGGGTTCCAATTCGTTTAGGTCAAGATGCATTTACAGTTGGTGAGATTTCTGAAGAAAATATTGATAGAATGGTTGATGCAATGAAAGCATTCAAACTTTTAATGAAAGTTCACAAGGTGGAGAAATACATGGCCTGCGCCACCTCCGCAATGCGTGAAGCTTACAATGGTCGTGAAGTAATTGATATTATAAAAGAAAAAGCTGATATTGAAATTAATATAATTGATGGAAAAACGGAAGCAGCAATCATCGCGTCAACTGATTTACATTATTTATTAAAAACAGAAAAAACCTATTTATATGTTGATGTTGGTGGAGGAAGTACTGAATTTTCTTTATTTTCAAACGGCAAAATGATTGTGTCAAAATCATTCAAGGCCGGAACTGTAAGGCTTTTAAATGAAGTTGTTTCTGATATAGTTTGGCATGAAATCGAGAAATGGATTAAAACCAATACTGAAGTATATGACGACGTAACTCTAATAGGATCAGGGGGTAATATTAATAAATTATTCAAAATGTCTGGTAAAATGCAAGATAAACCGTTGTCTTACATGTATGTAAACTCTCAATTTGCATTCCTAAATTCTTTAACCTACGAGCAAAGAATTACAGAATTGGGTTTAAATGCCGATAGAGCTGACGTTATTGTTTTGGCGACCAAAATTTACCTAAACGCTATGAAATGGAGTGGGGCACGAAGTATTTATGTTCCAAAAATTGGTCTTTCCGATGGTATTGTAAAAGCGCTTTACTACGGAAAAATCTAAATATCCAATTCGAAAGTTTTTCTTAGAATATCTAAATTTTGATTGAGCTCAGTGAGTCGGTTGTATTTTTCCTGTGGGGTAAACGCCATTTTTGTTGTAACACTTTCATTTACTATTACTTCAATTGTAATGTTGTGATTGTGTAAATGCCCTTTTAAATAACCTAACAAACTTATTTTTTCTGATTCAAAATCAATTTTCGAACCCTGATTTGGTAATTCTAATGTGATTGTAGTGCCGTTTAAAATCGGATCGTTTATTAGCAATAAAGATTCCATTATTTTATAACCTTTATCCCCTAAACGTTGTGCATATTTGTTCCAATACAACAACATATCGGTTTCATTAAAATCTTCGGTTGGTAAATGAACTTCTTCTTTTATTATTGATTTTCCTGCTTCTAAAAGATCTTTTTTTGCTTTAACACTTGCCAATGAAAACGCAGAAACCTTAGGTTCTGAAGAAATATCTATTGAAGTTGATAATTCGATTTTTTCAATCGGAACTTCCTCAATATTATTTTCAATTAAAGGAGTTTCGATTTCTATATTTTCTGAAGTTATCTCTTCAATTTCTTCTTCAACTTCAATAATTTCAATTGATTCAGATGTAACTTCAGGTTTTATGTCTATTGTAACAGCAGGTTTTTCAACAACTGTTTTATCAGTTATTGAATAATTGGCAATTCTAAAATGCGTAGGAGGGATTATATATGATTCAGCCTTTTTTTTTTCTCCATCAAAAGTGATAGAAGCCAATTGCATTAAACAAAGTTCAACGAGCAATCTTTGGTTCTGACTGATTTTGTATTTCAAATCACAATCATTGGCAATTTGAATTCCTTCTAATAAAAAGTCTTGTGTCGTTTTTTGAGATTGAATAGAATACAATTTTTGAGCTTGTTCACCAACTTCTAAAAGTGAAATTGTGGTTGGTGTTTTACAAACTAATAAATCTCTAAAGTGGGAAGCCAATCCAGCAATAAAATGATGTCCATCAAATCCTTTTGAAAGAATTTCATTGTAAGCCATTAACAATTCTGGAATTTTATTTTCAATAATTAAATCGGTAATATTGATATACGTTTCATAATCAAGAACGTTTAAATTCTCTGTAACTGCTTGACGAGTAAGGTTATTTCCACAAAACGAAACTACTCTATCAAATATGGATAAGGCGTCACGCATTGCACCATCTGCTTTTTGGGCAATAATGTGTAGCGCATCGTCCTCAAATTTCACTCCTTGACTTTCGGCAACTTCGGCTAAATGTTCTTTTGCGTCTTTTACCGTTATTCTTTTGAAATCAAATATCTGACATCGAGATAAAATCGTCGGAATAATTTTGTGTTTTTCTGTGGTTGCCAATATAAAAATGGCATGTTTTGGTGGTTCTTCTAGTGTTTTCAAAAAAGCATTGAAAGCAGCAGATGACAACATGTGAACCTCATCAATTATATAAACCTTGTATTTACCTGTTTGAGGAGGGATTCTAACTTGATCAATCAAATTTCGAATATCATCAACCGAGTTGTTTGAAGCTGCATCCAATTCAAACACGTTAAATGCAAAATCTTCTAACGGATCATCGTATCCGGGTTGGTTGATTTTACGTGCCAATATTCGAGCGCATGTAGTTTTTCCAACGCCTCTAGGTCCAGTAAATAAAAGTGCTGATGCCAAATGATTGGTTTCTATGGCATTCAATAAAGTATTAGTAATGGCTTTTTGACCTACAACATCTTTAAATGTTTGAGGGCGATATTTCCGAGCCGATACTACAAATTCTTCCATAAAATATTATTGGTTTACAAATATAGATTTATTATTTCAATTTTGAAATTCTAATTTTCAAAATTATTACGTTATTCATTAAATTAATTAAACGTATAATCTTTCAAATATTTATTCAATTATTATTGTAGATTTGCACCGCAGACCGCCTTATCGCCACGCTTTTTGTGTGGAGGAAAGTCCGGACACCAAAGAGAAGCATAGCGGGTAACGCCCGTCATTTCGAGCAATTGAAAGAGGACAAGTGCAACAGAAAGAATGTACAGGTAAGGCTGTAGTGAAACCAGGTAAACTCTATGCGGTGAAATTTCAAGTATATCAATAGTTAAGGGCTTCTCGTCCGTTGTTGAAGGGTAGAAAGATGGAGCTCGCGAGTAATTTCGAGCCTAGATAAATGATAAGGCCACGCAAAACGTGGACAGAATCCGGCTTACAGGTCTGCTTTTTTTATTTTAGAATAAATTACACTGTCTAAAAATTCGCCATTAAAAAACGCATTTTCTTTAAAATGCCCTTCTTTTATAAATCCGTTTTTTTGTAAAACTCTTTCAGAAGCACTATTTCTTGGGTCTATTACAGCTTCTATAGAATGCAAATTCATTTCGTTAAAGCCATATTTCATTGCTATTTCAACTGCTTCAGAGGCAATTCCTTTTCCATGATTTTCTGAAAGTAGCATGTATCCAATTTCTGAACGAAAATCTTCAAATTTTGTTCTGTAAAAGCCAATAATACCCAGTAATTTGTTTTCGCCTTTAAAGGTAATTGCCCAATTTATAGCTTCATTTTTTTCAATTCCACTGTCTAATAAAGCAATATGTGCAAGAGCTTCTTCATTATTGGTTACCAATGGGCGAGGAATGTATTTCATCGTTTCTGCATTGGAACGCATAGAAAAAATTTCGCCAACATCATTATTGTCAACTCTTCGAAGGATTAATCTCTCCGTTTCTAATATTGGAAAAGGGGTAAAATTGAATTCTAACATAATTTGGCTTATAAAATTTCTATTAAATAATTAGTTTCAAATGTTTTGTTTACTCCAAGGATTTGAATTCCTTCTTTTTCTTCTAAATTCCCATTATTATCAACCGTGTCAGCGTATCCAATCCAAGGTTCAATACAAATAAACGGAGCTTGATTTTTCGTCCAAATCCCTAATGATGGAAAGTCATTATAGTGTACTTTTAAAAATGGAATCTTATTTTCAGTAATAGTAACCGATTTAGATTCTATAGTTTTAAATATTAATGCGTCATTTTCAAATAATGAATAGTTTAAAGGCAAACAATTATTTTCTAATGGCAATTTATAGGTAGTATTTGAAATCAATTCATTTTCCAATTTTGAAACGACTAAATTTTCTGATTTTTTAAACAGCAATTCGTAGCTCTCAAAAGGATTAACTAATGCAAATGCGGGATGGGCTCCTATTGAAAATGGCATTGAAAACTCATTGTTATTGATTACTATGAAATCAATTATTAATTGAGATTTGATTAAAGTGTAACTTATTTGTAATTCAAATTTAAATGGGTATTTTTCTAATGTAGCTGCGGTTTCTTTTAAAGAGAAAACTACTTTTTCATTAGATTGTTCTATAATATCAAAATCCATTTCTCTAGCAAATCCATGTCTTGGTAAATGATAAATAGAATTATTGTAGTTGTAACTATTATTTTTTAAACTACCTACAATTGGAAATAATATAGGGGAGTGCTTTCCCCAATAATCGGGATTTCCTTCCCAAATATACTCTCGATTGGAATTGTTTTTCAATGAAATTAATTCTGCACCAAAGGAGTTTATTGAAGCAGTTAGTTCTGAATTGGATAAGTTGATTTTCAATTGTAATTATTTTTTACAAAAATAGCATTTCTAGTTTTTACAAAGGTGAAACTTTCATTAATTTATGTTAAATATATTTTTATTTGAAGAAAAAATAGCAACTTTGAAATTCGAATTATTAGAAATTGTTCAACTCATTTGTAACAATAAAATAAATAGTTCGTCTCCATCTAAAAACATAAAATAAATGAAAAACAAATTTACTAAAGCGTTATTACTTTCAGCTTTACTTTTCGGATCAGCGATTGCATTTGCTCAGCAAACACCTGCAACTGAAACCAAAAAAGTTTCAAATTATAGTTATACGGATGCTTTTGCTCCGAATTTCTATACTAAAAATGGTACTGCAACTCGTTCAGCAAGTGGACAACCCGGTGAAAAATATTGGCAAAACAGAGCCGATTACCAATTAACAGCAAATTTAAATGACAAAACAAGTGAAATTGTTGGTTCAGAAACGTTGACTTACACGAACAATAGTCCTGATAAATTGTCATTCCTTTGGATGAACGTAGATCAGAATTTATTTAAAAATGATTCTCGTGGAAATGCTGTAATCCCTGTAAATGGTAGCCGTAACGGTGCAAGAGGAGAAAAATTTGACGGAGGTCATAAAATTAAATCGGTTAAAGTGGTTACGAATGTTGGCGGAAAAGTGGTTGAAAAAGACGCTAAATTTGAAATTAACGATACCAGAATGAAAATTTCTCTGCCTCAAGATTTGAATGCAAACGGCGCATCTGTTAAAGTTAAAATTGAATTCTCTTACATTTCTCCAAAATACGGTTCAGATAGAACTGGAGTTTTAGATACTAAAAATGGTAAAGTTTTCACTATCGCTCAATGGTATCCTAGAATGTGTGTTTATGATGATGTAAAAGGTTGGAACACATTACCTTACCAAGGTGCTGGTGAATTTTATTTAGAATATGGTGATTTTGATGTGAATATCACTGCACCTTCAAATCATGTGGTAGTTTGTTCGGGTGAGTTGGTAAATGCTAAAGAGGTGTATTCTGACAAACAACAAAAATTGTGGGCTGCTGCTGCAAATAGTGAAAAAACTGTTGTGATTCGATCTGCGGATGATGTAGCAAATGCAGTTTCAAACCCATCAGCAAAACCAACATTAACATGGCATTTTAAAATTAAAAATTCTAGAGACGTTTCGTTTGCTTCTTCTGCTGCATTTATTATCGATGCTGCTAGAATTAACTTGCCAAGTGGAAAAAAATCACTTGCTATTTCTGCTTATCCTGTCGAATGTGAAGGTGATTCAGCTTGGGGGCGTTCAACAGAATATACAAAAACATCAATTGAAAATTACTCAAAAAGATGGTTTGAATATCCTTATCCAGCAGCTACAAACGTAGCAGGAAATGAGGGTGGAATGGAATATCCAGGAATCGTTTTCTGTGGATGGGAATCCAAAGGGGAGGAATTATGGGGTGTTACTGATCACGAATTTGGACACATTTGGTTTCCAATGATTGTGGGTTCAAACGAAAGATTGTTCGCTTGGATGGACGAAGGTTTCAATACATTTATCAATTCGTTGAGCTCTGTAGATTTCAATAATGGGGAATACAAATCTCCAGTTACTGATATGCACCAAATGTCGGAAGCATTCACAAGACCTTCAATTGAGCCTGTATTTACTGCTCCAGATTGTTTTAAAGAAATGAATATGGGTATGTTAGCCTATTACAAACCTTCTGCAGGATTGATAATGTTGAGAGAACAAATTTTAGGTAAAGAACGTTTTGATAACGCTTTTAAAACCTATGTTGCAAGATGGGCTTTCAAACACCCAACTCCAGATGATTTCTTTAGAACTATTGAAAACGTTGCTGGGGAAGATTTAAATTGGTTTTGGAGAGGTTGGTTTATTAATAACTGGCGTTTTGACCAAGGAATTACCAAAGTTAAATATGTAAAAAACAATCCAAAATTAGGAGTGGTAATTTCATTAGAAAATCTAGAGAAAATGCCTCTTCCTGTTATTTTAGACATTAAGTTTAAAAGTGGGGATGTAAAAAGAGTTAATTTACCAGTTGAAATTTGGCAAAAAAATACAGAATGGTCATTTAAATATGATTCAAATGAGGAAATTGACACCATTACTTTAGATCCTGATCATGTTTTCCCAGATGTAAATAGTAAAAATAATACATGGACTCCAACTGCTGGTGAATTAGAAAAAGACGTTATTTTAGATCCTTATTTTGGAACTTATTCAAGTACTATGATTCCTATCAAAATAGCAATTTCTGAAGAAGATGGTTCGCTTGTGGCTAAAGCTACAGGTCAACCTAGTATTCCACTTGAAAATGCAGGAAAAGACAAATTTACTTTTGAACAAGCTGGTTTAACAGTTCAATTTAACGAAGCTAAAACAGAATTAAATTTAATGATTAACGGTCAAACGTTCTTATTTACAAAAGACAAATAATAGTTAATTATAATTCAAAAAAAACACCAACAGTAATGTTGGTGTTTTTTTTATATCTTAAGCTGGAATTTGCTGACTCAAACAATGCAGCGTTCCAAATCCCCAAATTAAATCAATGGCGCTAATTCCTATAATTTCTCGATCTGGGAAACAATCAGCTAGAATATTTAACGCCACTCTATCATTCGAATCATTGAAAGTTGGCACTAAAACACATTTATTTAATATTAAAAAATTAGCATAACTTGCAGGTAATACAATTCCGTCAAAATAAATTCTTTTTGGCATAGGTAATTCCACTATGTTTAGTGGTTTTCCATTCTCTAATTTTGCGTTTTGCAGTCTTTTTAAGTTGTCTTGTAGCGATTTGTAATTATTGTCTTTTTTATCAGATTCTACTATAGTTACTACTGTATTTTCATTTACAAAACGACATAAATCATCAATATGACCGTGGGTATCATCGCCTTCAATTCCGTTTCCTAACCAAATAATATTGGTAATTCCAAGGTATTCTTTGAAAACAGCTTCGTAATCGGCTTTGGTAAAATTAGGATTTCTAACTTGAATAGCAGGATGCATCAAGCATTCTTCAGAAGTAATTAGCGTTCCTTTTCCGTTGGTTTCAATCGCGCCACCTTCTACAATAACGGGTTTTCCTTTGTAAGTAACTTGTTGGACCGGAATATCTAAAAATTTTGCCACCATTCTCGGAACCCATTTGTCCAATTGATAGTTTTTGTATTTTGCCCATCCATTAAAATTGAAGTCTAATGCTTGCCTTTTAGTTCCATTTTTTACAATAATTGGACCAGAATCACGCATCCAACTTCTATTTGTTTTATGTATTATAAATGAAACTGCTTTGATATTAACTTCTGCAATTTCAAGCATTCCGATAACTTTGGCTTTCAATTTTTCATCGGCAACAACCAAAACAACCTCTTCAAATTTGCTTACTTTTTTGATGAATTCTACAAACGCCCATTGAATCGCCTCGTATTTTCCTGGCCAATCGTTACCGTTATGAGGAAAACAAAGTAAAATGCCTTGTTGCTTTTCCCATTCTGCAGGAAATCGTCTTGAATTTGTCATTATTCTATGGCTCTTTTATTAATGTCTTCAAAAGCATCTATCCTTCTATCTCGTAAAAATGGCCAATTTTGACGTACATTTTCTTGTAAGTCCAAATCTACTTCTGCAATCAAAATTTCCTCTTTATCGTGGGAGGCTTGTGCCAATATTTCTCCTTGTGGTCCAGCTATAAATGATGATCCCCAAAATTCAATCCCAGATGTATTTGGTAAATATTGTTCCAAACCAATTCTGTTGGCAGCTGCAACATAAACTCCATTTGCAACAGCGTGACCTTTCATCACATTCATCCATGCACCGTGTTGGTTTTCACCATATTGTTCTTTTTCCAATGGATGCCAACCAATAGCCGTTGGATAAAATAACACTTCAGCACCTTGCAAAGCCGTTAAACGAGCCGCTTCAGGAAACCATTGGTCCCAACAAATTAGCGTTCCTATTTTTCCTTTATTGGTAGGAAAAGCTTTGAAACCTAAATCGCCAGGGGTAAAGTAGAATTTTTCATAAAAATGAGGATCGTCTGGGATGTGCATTTTACGATACAATCCAGCTTCAGATCCATCGGTATCAATAATATAGGCGCTGTTATGGTAAATTCCAGCCATTCTTTTCTCAAAAAACGGAACAATAATTACTACTCCCAATTCTTTGGCTAATTCGCTAAAAGCGATAAATGAGGTACTATAAAGTGGTTCTGCTAAAGCAAAATTATCGACATCTTCACTTTGACAAAAGTAATGACTGCTATACAATTCAGGTAACGAAATCACTTCGGCACCCATTTTTGCCGCCTCACGAACCCAAGAAAAACATTTTTTCAGGTTGTTCTCGGCAACATCATTCAAATTTAATTGTACAACCGCTATTTTATATTTATTATTTGCCATAGCTAAAATTTTAGACTGCAAAAATAGTTATTTTTATAAATAGTACTTAAAAAAATGTGTCGAAAGTCAAAAGTCTTAAAGTTGAAAGAAGCAACATATTTAATAGTCTTCTTACAGATTCACAGATTTTCTTAGCGTTCTTTGCGGAAACCCTGAACTCTATGAGTTTAAATATTAGAATCTAAACATCTTTTAGCATCTTTATTTCCATAAACTACGCCCTAATCAAACTAATTTAGATAAATTTGTAAAGTCACAATTCATCTAAATTGCTATGAGTATTTTTAATTCCATTTTTGGGGAGCCAAAACCCAATTCTAATTCTTCTAATATCAACTGGATCCAATTGGAGGATTTAGGACAAATCAATGAAATTATTACGCTTTCTGAAGAAATGCCTGTAATTATTTTTAAACATAGCACGCGTTGTAGCATTAGCAGAATGGCTTTGAAGAATTTTGAAAATGAATACGATTTAGGAGAGAATATTTCTGCTTATTTCCTAGATTTAATTTCCTTTAGGGAGGTATCCAATGAAATTGCTTCTCGTTTTAATGTGTTACATCAATCGCCTCAATTATTGTTAATAGTAGGAGGGAAGTCGGTTTATGATGTTTCCCACAGTTCCATCGACGCCCAAGAATTAAGATCAAAAATACAATAACTTGAATAGTACTAACTATATTTTAAATACTGAATTTAAAGGAATCGTTTATAGCGAGAATGAAATCAGTTATAAAGAATATGAAAATTGCGCTTTTATAGATTGTAATTTTACCAATTGTATTTTTCTTGCCGCCAGTTTTATCGATTGTAAGTTTGTGAATTGCAATTTTAACGGTGCTAAAATCAATCATACTTCCTTGAGAACAGTTTATTTTAATAAGTGTAAAATCAGTGATGTGAATTTTGCCATGATTGACAAATTTATCTTTGAAATTCATTTTAAAGACTGCAATTTAGACTTTTCTAAGTTTTATGCTTTGAAGTTAAAAGGAACCACATTTACCAATACAAGTCTTGTAGCCGTTGACTTTATGGTAGCCGATTTAAGTGAAGTGGTATTTGAAAACTGTGATTTATATCGAAGTGAATTTGATAAAGCAATTGCTAATAAAACAAACTTTAAAACGAGTTTCAATTATACAATCAATCCAGAAAAAACTAAAATTAAGAAAGCTATTTTTTCTTTAGAAGGGGTAAAAGGATTGCTTTACAAATATGATATAATTGTAAAATAGTTAGCTGAGTTTTTTTAGCATTTTGAAATCTTCCATAAGGTAACCAAAATCCAATTCGATATCTTCTTCACCAATGCACTCAAAACCTATTTTAGTGTAAAAATCAAAGGCTTTATTAAACCGATTTACATTTAATGAAATTCCGTTTTGATTGAGCTGATTCGCTATTTTTTCAATTTCAGAAATCAGTAATTTTCCCACGCCTTTTCCTTGTGCTTCAGGAAGTATATAAATTTTGTGTAAACGAACGATTTTCTCCCCTAAATAATCAGATTCATAGGATGCAAAACCCAGGCAATTGTTATTTTCTTTAGCTAATAAAAAATGATGGTTTTTATGGGTCAGATTATCATTTAGAGTGGCATCGCTATAGAATTTCTCTAACATGTAATCCAATTGTTCTTTGGAAATAAAATCGCCGTAAGTGTGGGGCCAAGTTGTATAAGCAATTTCTCTAATCGTCTTAAAATCGGATGAACTGGCTTCAGAAATTACTATCATTTATGTAAATGCTATAAGATTTATCCGTGCATGGTTTCACGTTTTCCATAATTTTCAATTATAGAAGCTTCAAATTCTAGCCATTCGCGCCATCTTTTTTCAACGTCAATTCCTTGACCGTATTTTCTGGCATAGGTAATAAAAGTTGTGTAATGTCCGGCTTCGCTTTCCATTAAATCTCTGTAGAAATCAGACAACTCTTCGTCTTGAATATTCTCAGAAAGTACTTTAAATCGCTCGCAACTTCTGGCTTCTATCATTGCCGAAAACAACATTCGTTCTACAAATCCTGAAACACGACTTCCAGTATTGCTTTTCTTCATGTATTGCGCCAATTCACCAACGTATTCATCTTTTCGTTCTCTGGCTAAAGTCAAACCACGCTTTTTGATGATATTGTGAACCATTTCAAAGTGCTCAATTTCTTCTTTGGCCAAAGCCAACATATCAGAAACTAAATCGGGATATTCAGAATTGATGGTAATAATTGTAATTGCGTTGGATGCCGCTTTTTGCTCACACCAAGCGTGGTCAGAAAGAATTTCTTCAATATTGTTTTCCACAATATTCACCCATCTTGGATCGGTAGGTAATTTTAATCTTAAAACTGACATATATTTTAGTTTAAAGTTTAACGTTCAAAGTTTATAATTGAGATAAACCTTAAACATCAATCTATTTTTTTAGAATACGAACATTGCTCTTTCTCCCATCATTTCGTTTACTTCATCTGCAACTTGCTCAATTACAGCTTCATCAGTGTGATTCATTAAAACCCTATCGATCAATTCAACGATTGTTTCCATATCGCTTTCTACTAATCCACGAGTAGTAATTGCTGGAGTTCCAACTCTAATTCCAGAAGTGATAAAAGGAGATTTATCATCAAATGGAACCATGTTTTTATTTACTGTAATTTCAGCTTTTACTAATGCGTTCTCCGCTTCTTTTCCTGTAATATTTTTATTTCTAAGGTCAATTAACATCATGTGATTATCAGTTCCACCAGAAATTAAATGGTAACCTCTTTTTACAAATGCTTCCGCCATTGCTTTGGCATTTTTTTGAACTTGTAGTGTGTATCTAAAAAATTCATCAGTTAAAGCTTCACCAAATGCAACTGCTTTAGCAGCAATAATATGCATTAATGGACCGCCCTGATTTCCTGGGAAAACGGCTAAATCCAGTAAAGAAGACATCATTCTAATTTCTCCTTTTGGAGTGGTTAAACCAAATGGATTTTCAAAATCTTTCCCCATTAATATTAAACCACCTCTAGGACCACGAAGGGTTTTGTGAGTAGTTGTAGTAACAATATGGCAATGAGGAATTGGATCATTCATTAAACCCTTTGCAATTAAACCAGCAGGATGAGAAATATCTGCTAATAATAGGGCACCAACCCTATCAGCAATTTTTCTGAAACGCTCAAAATCCATATCTCTACAATAAGCTGAAGCTCCTGCGATGATTAATTTTGGTTGTTCTTTAATTGCAATTTCTTGAATTTTATCATAATCAAAACGGCCAGTTTCTTTTTCAACTCCGTAAAAAGAAGGTGTGTATAAACGTCCTGAAAAATTTACAGGAGAACCATGAGTTAAATGACCACCGTGAGACAAATCGAAACCTAAAATTTTATCACCTGGTTTCAAACAAGCGTGAAAAACAGCCGTATTTGCTTGAGATCCTGAGTGAGGTTGAACGTTGGCATATTCTGCTCCAAAAAGTGCTTTGGCTCTATCAATTGCAATTTGTTCTACTACATCTACTACTTCGCAACCGCCATAATATCTTTTCCCAGGGTATCCTTCTGCATATTTATTGGTTAAACAAGAACCTGCAGCTTCCATTACTTGGTCGCTTACAAAATTCTCTGATGCGATAAGCTCAATTCCGTGAATTTGTCTGTCTTGTTCTTCTAAAATTAGGTCAAAAATTTCGTTGTCGTGTAGCATTTTATAGTAGTTGTTAAATTTAACGCAAATTTACAAAAAAAAGGTTTGTATAAATTCTAGTTTATAATATATTTGGTACATATTTTTCAACAAACTAATCAACATTAAGATGCCAATTACAGCAAATGATCCAAATAGAAAATCATGGTTAGAAGTAGCCATAGATAGCGATTTTCCAATTCAAAATATACCTTTTGGAGTTTTCTTAACTCGTGAAAATGTAGTAACTGTTGGGACTAGAATTGGTAATTACGCCATTGATTTAGGCGCTTTACAACAATTAAATTATTTTGAAGACATTGAATTGACTGATGATATGTTCATGCAAGACACGTTAAATGATTTTATTTCCGATGGTAAAAAAACGTGGAGATTGGTACGAAATAGAATTGCAGAAATTTTTGATGTTAATAATCCAAAGTTGCGTGATAACGATAAGCATAAAAAAGTTATCATTTTCAATATTGATGAAGTTGAAATGCAATTGCCAGTTTTAATTGGTGATTACACCGATTTTTACTCAAGTAAAGAACACGCTACAAATGTTGGAATGATGTTCCGTGATCCTGAAAATGCTTTATTACCTAACTGGTTGCATTTGCCTGTGGGGTATCATGGTCGTAGTTCATCGATAATTCCATCTGGCATTCCTGTTCACCGCCCAATGGGACAAACTTTACCCGCAGGGGAAACTTCACCTGTTTTTGGACCTTCACGTTTGATAGATTTCGAATTGGAAACGGCATTTATTACTACTGATGTAAATGTTATGGGGGAGAACATTCCTATTCATGAAGCTGAAGATTATATTTTTGGAATGGTTTTATTAAATGATTGGAGCGCTCGTGACATTCAAAAATGGGAGTATGTTCCTCTAGGCCCTTTTTTAGCGAAGAATTTTGCTTCTTCAATTTCGCCTTGGATTGTTACAATGGATGCTTTAGAACCCTTTAGAACGAAGAGTCCAAAGCAAGAACCAACACCATTAACGTATTTGCAACAAAAAGGTAAAAACGCATTTGATATCAATTTGGAAGTTGCAATCCAACCCGAAAAAGGAGAACCAACAGTTGTTTCAAGAACCAATTTCAAATACATGTATTGGACAATGAGTCAACAGTTAACGCACCATACATCCAATGGATGTCGAGTAAATTCAGGTGATATGATGGGGTCTGGGACTATCTCAGGACCAACACCAGAAAGTTATGGATCGATGTTAGAATTGACTTGGGGAGGAAAAAATCCTATTGTTTTAAAAGATGGAACCGAACGTAAATTCATTAATGATTATGACACTGTAATCATGAAAGGATTTTGTCACAATTCTCATGTTCGAATTGGTTTTGGAGAAGTTTCTAGTCAGCTTTTACCACCTTTTGTAAGAAAGTAAATGATTTGCTTCAAAATAAAAAACCCTTACAAACATTGTTTATAAGGGTTTTGTGACCTCGACTGGATTCAAACCAGTAACCTTCTGAGCCGTAATCAGATGCGCTATTCAGTTGCGCCACGAGGCCATTTTGTGGGTGCAAATATAGGTATTAAAGTCTAAATTGCAAATGTAATTATAAATAAATCAAAATTGATTTTTTGAAAAACTGCATTAGTCTAATGCTCTTACAGTTACGTAATAGCGATAGGCAATTAGTGCTTTTTGCCAATTTTTAGCTTTGGTAACATCCAATCTTTGTTTCGTTAAACTTGGTAAAACGAGTTTGTTGATTTTGGCTAGGATTTTGAACATATTAGTATTCTTTATCTTGTTTGTCGTTTGCAATGGCGAAGTTCCTAGATTTTTTTTCATAAATAGGAAATGATTTATCGCTAGGATTTACAATTACGGTTTTAATTGTAATTTTATCACCCACTTTAAAACTCTTAGTTACCATTTGATAGTCAAGAAGATAGCTGTCGCAAAAATAATTTCCGTTTTCGTCTAATTCTATTATTCCAGTGTGAATTCCTTTGGCCATGATGAAAAATTGTTATTTAGTGATGCAAAAATAGGTATTTCCTTTTGATATTAACGAATTACGCGAGTTTCTAATTTCAATTGTTTTTGAATCCAAACACAACTAATTGCGGCTAAGACTCCAAATCCGGCCATTACAAACCAATTCCATTGGTAACCAAAATGCCCAATAATTTCCATTCCTAATTTGGAACTCATAATATGTGCGGTACTGAAACTCATGGTGTAAATTGCCATATATCGTCCTTCATGTCCTACCGGCGCTCTGCTTAACGCAAATGCATTTGAAAATGGAAAAGAGAAAACTTCTCCTATTGATACAAAAATCATACTTATTACCAATATTCCTGCCCAAATATTAATCAATAATAAATAGAAACTAATTGACATTAATAGAGTTCCCCAAAGAATGATTTTCAATTTATGCACTTTTTTTCTTTCAAAATAACTAACAATTGGCATTTCTAGAGCGAAAATTAGCAACCCATTTATTGTCATTAATAATCCAGTTTGAAATTCGGTTAAACCAAATCTTTCATGGTGGTATAAAGGTAAAGTGGTGAATAATTGAAAGAATATCATAGCGGTTACAAAACTAACAAATAGGAATACCCAAAAAATTTTGTCTTTAAATACTGAAATTCTTTTTGATTCATCAATTTTTGCGGTTTCGCTGCCAGGCTTTTTCTTCTCTTTAACCAATAAAGCAAATAATCCGATTGCTAAAATGCATGTTGATCCGTCCACCCAAAACAATCCTCGATAGCCTATGGACATTATAATAAGTCCTCCTAATGCTGGGCCAGCAGCAAATCCAAGGTTTACAGCTATTCTAACAAGAGTAAGGGCTCGAGTTCTATTTTCAGGTTTTGCGTAAGCCCCGAGCGACACAAACATGGCTGGTCGAAACATGTCGGCTATAACCATAATACTAAACATTCCAATGCATAATCCTACAAATGAAGTGACATATTGAAGAAATAAAAATCCAATTCCACTTGTGAATAAACTGAAAATCATGATTTTATAAAAGCCTATTTTATCAGATAGTTTTCCACCTAACCAAGAACCCAACATGGACCCAAATCCAAAACAGACCATAATCCAACCCACTTGACTGTAGGAAAAGTGTAAGTTTTCTTTAAGGTATTTTGATAAAAAAGGAAGTACCATAGTTCCTGCACGATTGATGAAGGTAATAATCGCAAGAATCCAAATTTCTCTGGTAAAGCCCTTAAAGTTGTTTATGTAGCGATAAAATGCAGTTTTTAACATGGAATATAATTGATTTTACAAAGGTAATAAACTTTGTGGCTTTATAACTTTTAAACTATTTTTGCACTATGAATTATTACAATTTACATACTCATCATTTTACAAATCAGGAAGATGTTTTGGAAATAGTGAATCAATATCCACATGTGTTTGATGATTCTTTGCCTAATTATTCTATTGGAATTCATCCATGGTATATTGTTGAAGACAGAATTGATAGTGATTTACAGATTATTGAGAGTAAATTACAAAGCATAAATTGCGTAGCTATTGGTGAATGTGGGTTGGATAAAAGAATTGAAACCCCAATGGCTTTGCAGCAAATGGTATTTGAGAAACAATTGGCTTTAGCCGAAAAATATCAAAAGCCAGTAATAATTCATTGCGTTGCAGCTTTTCAAGAAATAATTGCTATTAAAAATAAATTGAAAATAACTGTTCCAATGATTATTCATGGGTTTTCGAAGAATATTGAAGTGGCGAACGAATTGATTAAAAATGGGTTTTACCTTTCATTCGGGAAATATTTATTATTAAATAGTGAGTTAGAATTGGTTTTTAATTCTGTTCCAAATAAAAGATTATTTATTGAAACGGATACAATTGAGGAAGATATAAAAGCAGTTTATGAATTGGCAGCAAAATATAAAAACATAAAATTGGCTGAAATGCAGTCGATAATTGAAAATAATTATAACACTGTTTTAAATAAATAATAAAATGGCAGAATGGACTGAAAGAGCAGCTTTGTTATTTAAACCAGAAGGATTAAATAAGTTACAAAATGCTAAAGTTTTAGTAGTAGGATTGGGTGGTGTTGGCTCATTTGCAGCTGAGTTTTTAGCAAGAGCAGGAGTGGGAACAATGACAATTGTGGATGGAGACGTTGTAGATATAACCAATATTAACCGACAATTGCCTGCATTACATTCCACCGTTGGACAACCAAAAGTAACGGTTGTTGGGGATCGATTGATGGATATCAACCCAGAATTAAAACTTACACGAATTCAAGAATTTCTTTCTCCAGAACGCGCTTTTGAAATTGTTTCAAATGAGTACGATTATGTTTTGGATTGTATAGATAGTGTTACCCCAAAATTGAATTTGATTATTGCTTGCAAAAGAAAGAAAGTAAAAATAATTTCAAGCATGGGTGCAGGAGGTAAAATGGAAGCATCGAAAGTAAAAGTGGCCGATATCAGTAAAACGGTCAACTGTTTTTTGGCGAAAGCCATAAAGAAACGCTTAAAAGCAGTGAAAATCGACAAAGGAATTAAAGTGGTATTTTCATCAGAAATTCAGGATCAAAGCAGTTTGAAAACTACCGATGGAAGTAATTATAAAAAGTCGTTTTATGGAACTAACAGTTATATGCCCGGATTATTTGGGTTATATGCTGCAGAAACTATAATACGAAATCTATTAAAAAAAGAATAATGATACAAACAGTAATTTTTGATATGGATGGCGTAATTGTAGATACTGAACCGGTTCACAGATATGCTTATTTCCAACATTTTTCTGAGTTAAGTATTGATGTTTCTGAGGAGATGTTTACCTCTTTCACTGGAAATTCTACCCGTAATGTTTTTCAAAGAGTCAATACTATTTTTAATTTAAATGCCGATGTTGAAGAGCTAATTTTAAGAAAAAGAACTATTTTTAATGATGCTTTTGATCATAAAGAAGACTTAGAATTGCTGGAAGGTGTAGAAAATTTAATCAAAAATTTACATGAAAACGGCGTTGAATTGATATTAGCATCTTCCGCTTCAAAAGTTACTATTGATCGTGTATTTCGACGCTTTGGATTGCATCCTTATTTTAAACATATTGTGAGCGGTGAAGATTTTCCGAAATCGAAACCACATCCAGCAATATTTGAATTTGCTGCCTCATTATCAAAAGCTCCAAAAGAAAATTGCATCGTTATTGAAGACAGTACGAACGGGGTTTTAGCAGCAAAAGCGGCTGGAATTTATTGCGTGGGTTACAATAGTATTCACTCTAAACTTCAAGATTTATCTAAAGCGGATACAGTAATAAATCACTTTAATGAATTGGATTATAATATTGTCGCCAATTTATAATTTATCCGACAGCTTCTTTAAAAACTCGAAGGCATCTTTCACGTGCAAACACATGATCTACAATAGGTTGAGGGTAATTAAAATCTTGTAGTTCAGGAATCCACTTTTTAATGTAAACCAATTCTTTATCAAATTTTTTGACTTGTTCTGTAGGATTAAAAATTCTAAAATATGGAGCTGCATCAACACCGGAACCTGCTGCCCATTGCCAATTACCAACATTGCTGGATTGTTCATAATCTAAAAGTTTTGTTGCAAAATAGGTTTCTCCCCAACGCCAATCTATCATTAAATGTTTACAAAGAAAACTAGCAACAATCATTCTCACTCGGTTGTGCATATGTCCTGTAGCATTTAATTCTCGCATTCCGGCATCAACAAAAGGATAACCAGTTTTTCCTTCGCACCATTTTTGAAACTCTTCTTCGTTGTTATTCCATTTTATCGCATCGTATTTTGGTCGAAAACTTTTTTTATTAGTATGTGGAAAGTGCCATAATATTTGCATAAAAAACTCTCTCCAAATGAGTTCGTTTAAGTAGGTTTCTCTTTTGTGAGAAGCTGCATTGGCAACTATTTTTCTAATACTAACTGAACCAAATCTGAGATGAGTTCCTATCATTGAAGTGCCTTCTATAGCTGGAAAATTTCGAGTATCTTCATAATTTTCAATTAATTTGTCGGAAGTATCAAAATGGGCTACTTTAATTTTTGACTGCTCGAAACCAATATCTTTTAAACTTAAAAAGGGGTAGGAGTGATATACAATATTGTTAAGTAATTTTTCAGATTCAAAGTGCTCTAATTTTGATCTTTGAAATAAGTCTTTCCATTTTCTGGAGTAAGGAGTATAAACTACATAGGGAGTTTGATCGTCCTTTACCACCTCACTTTTCTCAAAAATTACTTGGTCTTTAAAGGTGTTAAATTCAATATTTTTTTCTTTTAAAATTGAAGTGATTTCTTGATCTCTTTTTTTTGCGTAAGGTTCATAATCGTGGTTGGTATAGATTGCTTCGATTTGATTTTCAGAAATTATTTGATTAATTATTGTTATTGGATCACCATGAAAAACAGCTAAATTTTTGCCGAATTTTTGCAATTCAGTATCAATTTTATCCAATCTTTCATGGATAAAACTCACTCGAGCGTCGTCTTTAGGAAGTTCGTCTATTATATTTTTATCGAATATAAATAGAGGTAAAACTTCTGAATTACTATTTAAAGCTTCAAAAAATCCTTTATTGTCATCAACTCTTAAATCACGTCTAAACCAAAATACATTCATTTTTAAACTTCTTTAAATTCACCAAAAAGAGCAATTAATTTTGTTCTTCGATAATCAAATATCTCATTTAATTTTGGTTTAACCAATATAGGATGTACCATCTGACCAAGAATTCCCATTGGAACTTTATAGTCAATAATATCCTCCATTTCTACACCGCCAGGAATTTCTTTTATAAAGTGTTTGTGATGCCAAAGTGAATAAGGTCCAAATCGTTGCTCGTCAACAAAATATTGTCTATCAATAACATGTGTAATTTCAGTTACCCATTTCATTGGAATTCCTAATACCGGTGTCACAATATATTGAATAATTTGGCCTGGATACATGGGCCTATCATCGCCTGAAAGCGTTACAAATCCCATGTAATCGGGAGTAATCAATTTTAAATTTTTAGGATCTGACAAAAAACTCCATGCTTCATCAAGTGAAATAGGTAATTTCTGTATTGCTTTAAACGTGTATATTTTCATTATTTTAATTTTGATACAAAAATACAATTGTTTATCTTTTAAAAGAATAGGTTAAACAAGTTATTTTTAAAATATATATGAATTCTTTATATTTACAAAATTGAATTCGTAAATTTGAAAAATTAAAAAATATAAATCATGAAAAAAGTTGTTTTGCTATTAGCACTATTATTAAATTCTTTGACTTTTCAGTCGCAAATTGTAACGCCTCAGCCAAGTCCCAAATGTATTTTAAATCAAATGGTAGGTTTAACAGATGTAGAGATCGAATATTCTCGACCAGGAGTAAAAGGTAGAAATGTATTTGGTGATTTAGTTCCCTTTGGAAAAGTTTGGAGAACGGGAGCCAACTCAAACACTACAATTAGTTTCAGTGAGGATGTAATAATTGACGGAAAAACATTAAAAAAAGGTAAATATGCTTTGTTTACTTTACCAAGAGTGGAAAGCTGGGAAGTTATTTTTTATTCAAAAACAGACAATTGGGGTACTCCAGAAGTTTGGGATGAAGCTGACGTAGCCGTTAGAGCTACCGTGGTTCCTCAAATGCTGAATAAAAATGTTGAAAATTTAACAATTGACATCAACAACTTAGATAATAATTTTGGTTATCTGAATGTAAGTTGGGAAAAGACATTGGTATCATTAAAATTTGAGGTTCCAACTCAAAAAATGGCTATGGCAAGTATCGATAAAATTATGGCTGGACCTTCAGCTGGAGATTATTTTTCAGCTGCACAGTTTTATTTACAATCGAATGGTGACATGAATAAAGCACTTTCATATGTTAACAAAGCATTGGAATTAAATAAAGCAACTCCTTATTGGTACACTAAGTTAAAATCATTAATTCAGGCAAAATTAGGAGATAAAAAAGGTGCTATTGAAACGGCTAAAATTTCATTAGCAGCAGCCAAAATTGCTAAGAATAATGATTATGTAAAAATGAATGAGGATAATATAGCTGAATGGAGTAAGAAATAAATAACATAATAAAATCAATTTTAAACACCTAAATTTACATTTAATTTAGGTGTTTTTTTTATTCATTTCCTTTATCTTTGGGAGAAATATATTTACCAAATGAACTTTAAGAATTCTGTAGTTCTATTTATTTTGTTTGTTTCATTTTCTGTGAAAGCTTCTTTTATTTTGCTTCCAATGGATGAAACAACGCAACAAAACCATCTAAAAGCGTATGGAATTACCTATTGGTGTTTGGACAAAAAATACAAAGCCAGTTGGTTACTCAATTATAGAGGCGGTTCTTTTCTATTGCCTGATGCAGAAGAAATCCGAAAAGAATGTCAAATACGCGGAGTTAGTTTTGAAATTCTTTCCGATGCTGAAACCAATTCAATTTTGAATGATATTTCAAGTCCTTCTCAAAATATGGAAAATGTAATTTTGGAAAAAGCTCCGAAAATTGCAGTTTATACACCAAAAGGGAAACAACCTTGGGACGATGCAGTAACAATGGTTTTAACCTATGCCGAAATTCCTTTTACCCCAATATATGACGAAGAGGTTTTGTCGGACGGATTGTTGCTTTACGATTGGTTGCATTTGCATCACGAAGATTTTACTGGACAATACGGTAAGTTTTTTGGTGCCTATAGAAACACTCCTTGGTATATAGAACAAAAAAATGATGCTGAGAAATTAGCTTTGAAATTAGGTTATAATAAAGTTTCAGAAGAGAAATTGGCTGTAGCCAAAAAAATTAGAGATTTTGTAATTGGTGGCGGTTTTATGTTTGCTATGTGTTCCGCTACTGACAGTTTTGATATCGCTTTATCGGCTGAAGGAGTTGATATTTGCGAACCAATGTTTGACGGAGATCCAAGTGAAGGTAATTATCAATCTAGAATAGATTTTTCAAAAACATTCGCTTTCAAAGATTTTATTTTAGATAGAAAACCGGAACATTATGAGTTTTCATCTATTGATATGACTGAAAAACGCCAATTACCAATGGAGAAAGATTATTTCACTTTGATGGAATTTTCTGCAAAATGGGATGTTATTCCAACAATGTTATGTCAAAATCATACCCAATTAGTGAAAGGTTTTATGGGGCAAACTACTGCTTTTACAAGAGATCAGATTAAATCCAACGTTTTAATTTTAGGTGAAAATGCTTTGAATAGCGAAGCGAGATACATTCACGGTCAAAAAGGGAAGGGCTTTTTTACTTTTTTTGGAGGTCATGATCCAGAAGATTATCAACACAGAGTAGGCGATGAGCCAACAGTTTTAGATCTACATCCAAATTCACCTGGATTTCGGTTAATATTAAACAACGTTCTTTTTCCCGCAGCTAAGAAAAAGAAACAAAAAACATAATATATAGAAAACAAAAAACCATTCTTTCGAATGGTTTTTTTATAGTAAGTAAGTTTAAATATTGTTTATAAAACGTTTATTTTACTTTATTAAGTACAGCTTTGAAAGCAACTGGATGATTCATCGCTAAATCTGCAAGAACTTTTCTGTTCAATTCGATATTGTTAGCTTTTAGTTTTCCAATTAATTGAGAATAAGACATTCCTTCCAATCTAGCTCCAGCGTTAATACGTTGAATCCATAAAGCACGGAAATTTCTTTTGTTCACTTTTCTATCACGGTAAGCGTAGCACATTGCTTTCTCTACCGCGTTTTTCGCAACTGTCCAAACGTTTTTACGTCTACCAAAGAAACCTTTGGCTTGCTTCATTATTTTTTTTCTTCTTGCTCTTTTAGCAACTGAATTTACCGATCTTGGCATAATTTTACTGTTTTTTTGTAGCAGGCGTCCCGAATTTAATCAAGGGAACTTATGAGCCATACTCCAAGGTTATTAAATTTTTATTTTAACCTAAAGATTATCAAGGCTGACAGCTTTTAGCTGATAGCTATTAGATAATTCTTAATTGTTGTTTGATGCTTTTCATATCTGTAGAGTGAACTAGCGCTGAGTGTGTCAAAGCTAATTTACGTTTTTTAGATTTTTTAGTCAAAATATGACTTTTAAAAGCATGCTTTCTTTTAATTTTTCCAGAACCAGTAACTTTAAAACGTTTCTTGGCGCTAGATTTGGTTTTCATTTTAGGCATTTTTTCCTAGTGTTTAATTTATTCTTACTTACTATTTTTGGCATTTAGCTAATAGCTTATTGCTAACAGCTAAAGGTTTGACTTATTTTTTCTTTTTCGGAGCAATGAAAATAATCATTCTCTTTCCTTCTAAAACTGGCATCGATTCAACTTTACCATATTCTTCTAAATCGGTTGCTAATCTTAAAAGCAAAATTTGACCTTGGTCTTTATAGATAATTGATCGTCCTTTAAAAAATACAAAAGCTTTTAATTTAGCTCCGTCTTTTAAGAACTTCTCAGCATTTTTTCTTTTAAATTCGTAATCATGCTCATCAGTTTGTGGTCCAAAACGAATTTCTTTAACCACAACTTGAGTAGATTTTGCTTTCAATACTTTTTCACGCTTCTTTTGCTCGTAAACGAATTTTTTATAATCCATAATTTTACAAACAGGAGGTTCGGCATTTGGTGAAATTTCAACTAAATCTAGTTCAAATTCATCCGCTAAACGCAAAGCTTCTGAAAGTTTAAAAACTCCCGGCTCAATGTTTTCTCCAACAAGCCTTACTTCTTGAACTCCACGAATAAGATTGTTTATTCTGTGGGCGTCTTTCTTTTCTACTCGAGGTTGATATCCTCTGTTGTTTCTTATTGCTATGACTTTATAATTTAGGTTAAACTGTAAATACTTTTAATGTTTTGTTGATTTCTTCATTCACAATCGAAGCAAATTCTTCTATTGTAACGCTAATATTACCTTTTCCTTCTTGTCCGTGACGACGTATTGAAATGGTTCCGTTTTTCTCTTCTTCCTCGCCTACAATCAACATATACGGGGTTTTTTGCATTTCAGCATCTCTAATTTTCTTACCTATAGTCTCATTTCTGTTGTCTACAAGGGCGCGAATTTCGTGATTTTCTAGCAGATTTAAAACTTTTTTTGCATAATTTTCATATTTCTCACTCAAAGATAATATTATTGCTTGTTCTGGCATCAGCCAAAGCGGGAAATTTCCTGCCGTATGTTCTAGCAAAATTGCAATAAATCTTTCCATAGATCCAAATGGAGCCCTGTGAATCATTACAGGCCTATGTAATTCATTATCAGATCCTTTATATGTTAATTCAAAACGCTCAGGTAAATTATAATCTACTTGAATTGTTCCTAATTGCCATTGTCTTCCTAATGCATCTTTTACCATGAAATCAAGCTTCGGACCATAAAAAGCCGCTTCGCCATATTCTACTACAGTATTTAATCCTTTATCAGCAGCAGCATTGATAATTGCATTCTCTGCTTTTTCCCAATTTTCATCTGATCCAATATATTTATCTCTGTTCTCTTTATCTCTTAAAGATATTTGTGCGGTGAAATTTTCAAATCCTAATGAACTGAAAACGTACAATACCAAATCTATTACTTTTTTGAATTCTTCATCTAATTGTTCTGGTGTACAAAATATATGTGCGTCATCTTGAGTAAATCCGCGAACACGAGTTAAACCATGCAATTCCCCACTTTGTTCGTACCTGTAAACAGTTCCAAATTCAGCATATCGTTTAGGTAAATCTTTATAGGACCACGGTTTTGTATTGTAAATTTCACAGTGGTGAGGACAGTTCATAGGTTTCAATAAAAACTCTTCTCCTTCTGCCGGAGTTGAAATCGGCTGAAAACTATCTGCCCCATATTTAGCATAGTGTCCTGAAGTCACATACAATTCTTTTTGACCAATATGCGGCGTAATCACTTGCTCATAACCCGCTATTTTCTGTGCTTTTTTCAAAAATTGTTCTAGTCTGTCTCTCAAAGCGGCTCCTTTTGGTAGCCATAATGGCAAACCTTGTCCCACTTTTTGCGAAAAAGCAAACAGTTCTAATTCTTTTCCAAGTTTTCTATGATCACGACGTTTCGCTTCTTCCAATAACTCCAAGTATTCAGTTAAATCTTTTTGTTTTGGAAATGAAATTCCGTAAACACGAGTCAACTGTTTATTCTTTTCATCACCACGCCAATAAGCACCTGCGACACTCATGATTTTCATCGCCTTGATAAT
>ENA-OUVC01000182-OUVC01000182.1-marine-metagenome-genome-assembly--contig:-NODE-182-length-44524-cov-7.275249_pt1 | contig 44524 bp, 42 predicted proteins | sample MGYA00248622_ERZ508571 | MGnify/ENA primary metagenome ERZ508571 (study PRJEB26236, sample SAMN06267175) | marine metagenome | isolation source: Columbia River Estuary | place: USA:Columbia River Estuary... | reverse complement strand
TGATCCTTGAGATATAGCCACATCAACCGATGTCGTTCCAGCGTTAAATCTTTTGGACACAAAACATTCTCCCGATGGGCAACTTTTGATCCATAGGATAAAAACCGGGAAAAGGACTGCTCACAAACAGGGCATTCAACGCGATTTCCTCGAAACAAGATAGGAGCCACCCATCTAAAAACATAGCTTAGCCGAATCAATAAGGGCCGAGGTAAGCGGTTCAATAAAAAGGAATACATCCGTTTCACCCCATAAAGGTACAACTTATCCCCTATGCATTTTACCACAATGCAACCAGAAATAATATTTTGCGTAATCGAAGGTGTTTCGATGAGGCGCCTCTTACTTTTAATATCCACCCTCTGTTCTTTCCCATTAATGGGTCAGAACTTGGACATTGAAGATTTCAAAAACCACCATGTACTCTACGGGGATATTGGAGCCAGTCCAGCCCCTTTTGTTTTGGGTTATCCCTTTGGGCAAAATACGGAGAAACTAGTTTATAAAAACAACTATAAACCAATCCTAGGACTTGGTTATGCTTTCCGTTGGTTTTCTCTGAGGGTAGCATTGCCCATATTGCCTGGACTTCGAAAAGAAAAATACTTTGGCCAAAGCGAACAGTACAGTTTAGGATTTGATTACTCTTTTCGATCCTTTTATACCGATGTAGATTTACGCTTTGTTAAAGGCTATGCATTGAAAGACGGGGCTTCCTTTAACACTTTAGGCACTTCTAATTCACCCCATTTAATTTTACCGGGTGTTGGAACCCTAAATATGTCCTTAAACCTTTGGTACTTCCGAGATAATGCGTTTAAAATGAATGCTCTTCAAGGAAAGAGAGCTCATTTCGAAAAAGAAGTTCACACATGGTACCTTAAAAATACCGTAAATGTTTTTGGTGTAGCCAACGAACATGGAAGCCTGATTCCAGAATCTTTGCAGGATCCAACCCGCAATATTACCCGTTCTTCCCAGTTAACTGCGCTTGATTTTGGCTGTTTACCGGGCTATGCCTACGCGAATCGCATTAATAATTGGCAATTTTCAGGATGGGCGGGAATCGGTCCAGTCATTCAAGCGAAATTTTTCACCTCAACTTCTGGAACCAACGGATTTCTTGGGCTAGCCCCAAGATACGATGTACGCTTCGTAGGTGGGTATTCTTCAACACAACATTTTCTCTTATTATCAGCAACATTTGACAATAAGAGCATACGTTTCAATCCTTTGGAATATAAACAGTATTTCTATACCCTTCGATTAATAGGCGGCATAAGAATTCCGGCTAAAAAAGTCCCTTTAAAACATCCGAATCGACCAAATTCGGCAAAGTCACCTTTAATTTAGGTTCCATTTTCATGGCCCGTTCAATAGCATAAATGGCGTTTGGGTTTCGTGCCCAATTCCGACGGGCGATTCCATTATTAACATCCCAATGCAGCATGCTTGTTACGTTTTGGTCAGCCCGCGCTGAGCCATCGAGTAAGAGGCCGAAGCCTCCATTAATCACCTCCCCCCAACCAACACCACCACCGTTGTGAATGGAGACCCATGTCGCTCCGCGAAAGCTATCTCCAATGACGTTTTGAATGGCCATGTCGGAAGTAAATCGAGAACCATCATAAATATTACTCGTTTCTCGGTAAGGTGAATCTGTTCCCGAAACATCGTGGTGGTCCCTTCCCAAAATAACAGGGCCTATTTCCTTTCTTGCTATAGCCTCGTTGAAGGCTTTGGCAATGCGCATTCTTCCCTCCGCATCGGCATATAAAATCCTCGCTTGTGAACCTACAACCAACTTATTTTTCTTCGCTTCCTTTCTAATTTTATCGTCAAATAATCGGAATGGCTCTACAATTGTATTTCCAACAACAAAAACATTTTTCTTTATATTTTCTAAGTAATAAGAAGTTTTACCAAAAATATAATAGAAAGGTTTATCCGAAAGATCGCAGCTGATATAATCTTTAGTTAGTGGTTTTTTTAAAATTAAAGATCCAAATACCTTAATATTTTTTTTAAATTTACATCGATTTTTAACTTCAGATACTAAAAGTGAAACCGCCCCCGCTAGTTTTTCACTATAAGTTTCTTTGTAAGGTAAAATTATATTAATATTCATTATTTGATTAAATTTTAATTTTTAAACCATCAAAGGCAGGTATTATTTTATTTGAAATCATTTTTAATTTTTTTTTAAAACTAGAATAATCAATATCACTATGGAGATTAGTTAATATAGTTTTTTTAGGTTTAATTTTATTAATGTAAAATAAGCTTTTTTTAAAATTAAGATGAGTTGCATGTTTTTTAAATTTTAAACAATCAATAATCAGTAAATTTGGATTTAATATTTTCTTTAAATTATTCTTAGAAATACTGCTGCAGTCGCTAATATAGACAATTCCATTAAATAAATATCCATTTGCGTCAATATCTCCATGAGAAACTCTTATTGGATCAAATCTTATTGAGTTTTTATTTTTTTTTATAACAATTTTATTTTTAATAATTTTATTATTAAGAATTGGTTCATAATATTTGCTATTTTTAAAAAAAAGATAATTAAAAGATTTAAACAAATAAGATGATGTTTTTTTGTCAGAATAAACATCTATTTTTTTTTTATTTAACCAAAATATTGGTCTTAATTCATTAATTCCATGAGTTTGATCCGCATGTTCATGAGTGTAAATTACAGCATCAATTTTTTTAATGCTATTCTTCAACATCTGATTTTTTATGTCTGGAGAAGTATCTATAATAACATTAATATTTTTATATTTTACAAATATAGAACATCTTGTTCTGTAATTTTTAGGATTTTTTTTATTAGCTTTGCCCCAGTAACCGTCTATTCGTGGAACTCCCAATGAACTTCCACACCCTAATATAGTTACTTCAGTTTTGCTCATTAAAGAAAAAGTTCTTGAAATTTTTCGTTGTTAAATTTGCAACTTCATCTAGAGAAATCCCCTTAATTATTGCAATATTCTCAGCAACGATTTTAACATTAGCTGGTTCATTGCTTTTGCCCCTTAATGGATCTGGACTAAGATAAGGAGAGTCTGTTTCAACTAACATTTTTTCCATAGGAACATATTTTACTACATTTCTAAGATCTGTTGATTTTTTAAAAGTGATTATACCGCTGAATGAAATTAAACATTCAAGATCTAATAAATTTTTTGCAAAATCTAAATTACCAGTAAAGCAGTGTATTAAAAATTTTGTTTTCCCAAAATACTTTTTAACAATCGAAATAGTATCTTCGTCGGCATCTCTTGTATGAATGATAACAGGTACCCTTTCAGCGATTGCAAATTCAATATGTTTTTCAAATGAGTACAATTGATCTTTTTTTTCACTTCTTTTGTAAAAATAATCTAGACCAGTTTCACCAAAAGCAATTATTTTTTTACTTTTTTTTTTAATATTAATAAGTTGGTTAAGATCGTCTAGGTTATTAGTAGTTGAATTTGGATGCATTCCAATTGCCCCATAAATATTTTCGTACTTTTCAACTATTTCTAAAACTTTTTTGGAACTTTCTAAACTAGTTCCAATAGTTAATAATTTTGAAATATTATTATTTTTGGCATTTAGCAAAACTTGGTCAATATTATTAACTAAGGGATCGTAATCAAGATGACAATGAGAGTCTATAATCATTGTTTTTTAAATAAAATATTTATTTTTTCAATTTTTAAATCTTGTTTTAAAGAAAAATTTTTACTTATATTTTTAATAAATCTTTCATCTTCCTTTATGCTTAAAGAATCTAATATTATTTTAGTTTTTTCAGGTATGACGGGTTGAAGTAAAATAGATATTTTTCTTATAAATTCTAAAACAGTAAATATGATAACGTTTCTTTTTTCAAAATTATCCTCTTTTATTGACCATGGGGCAGAGTCATTTACATACTTATTAACTTCTGAACATAACTGAATAATATTTTTTAGGTAATTATGTATTTCAAAATTATTAAATGTTTTGATTAAAGAATCTAAATTTTCATCAACTAAGTTTAATATTTTTAAGTCTATTTTTTCGTTAGGTGAGCACTTTGGAACTATAGAATTTAACTTATTATGAACAATTGAACTTATCCTTTGATATAAATTTCCGATATTATTAGCCAAATCGCTGTTAATGCAATTGATCAAGTTTTCTGGAGTTATTTTTCCATCCTCTCCATAAATAACCTCCTTCATTAAATAGTATCTAATTTCATCTAATCCATAATTTTCAATAATTTCTAAAGGATCTAAAATATTTCCCTTTGATTTAGACATTTTTTCTTCTCCAGAAAGTATCCAGCCATGAGCAAAAACTTTTTTTGGAGGCTTGATATCAGCTGCTAATAAAAAGGCTGGCCAATAAACGCAGTGAAATCTTATAATATCTTTTCCTATTATATGAACGTCTGCTGGCCAAAATTGATTTTTATTATTCTTCTCATAATAATCTAACGCGCTTATGTAATTAGTAAGAGCATCAAGCCATACATAAATTATATGTTTATTATTATTTGGCACGGGTATCCCCCATTTAAAAGATGTTCTGCTTATCGAAAGATCTTTTAAGCCGCTTTTAACAAAGCTAATAACTTCATTCTTTCTACTAGTTGGAGAAATAAATTCAGGATTATCCGCATAATATTTTAGTAAAGGTTCTTGCCATTTTGAAAGTCTAAAAAAATAAGATTCTTCTTCCATCCATTCTACTTTTGATCCTGAAATTTTAGAGATTTTAATATCTGACTTAATTTCTATTTCATCTTCTGTGTAGAATGCTTCATCAGATACGGAATACCAGCCAGAATATTTAGAAATATAAATTTCTTTTTTTTCTTCAAGAATATTCCATAGTTTGGATACAGTTTTTTTATGTCTATCTTCAGTGGTTCTAATAAAATCTGTATTTGTAAGATTTAACTTTTTTGCAAGCTCTATAAAGTTTTGAGAGATTTCATCACAAAAATCTTTAGGATCTTTTTTCTGCTGTTCTGCAGCTCTTTGAATTTTTAGACCGTGTTCATCAGTACCAGTTAAAAAATTAACATTATAACCTTCAATCCTTTTAAATCTGGCAATAACGTCTGCAGATATACTTGAATATGCATGACCCATATGTGGTTTTGCTGAAGGGTAATATATAGGAGTTGTGAGATAATAATTTTTCATTATTTAATCCCAAGCAAAAGATTTATTTCATAAAAACTACTTTTTATTTCATTATTAATTGAATTGATATTATAAATAATTTTATTAATTTTATTTCTTACTCTAAAATTTTTAAAAAAATTATTATTCTCTATATTAGTAGCAAAATAATTTTCAATATATATGTGCATTAAATCTAATACTTTATTATATTTTTCTTCTAAGTAAAAATTTTGCATAGTTAAAATTTGCAGAGAAAAATTTTCTTTATTAATATTAAGTTCATTAAAGAGAATATTCATTTTTAGATTTGTTCCTGGAGTCAAATTTTTAATAATCGTATTATTTGTATTAAACTGTACGATTAATTTTTCTTTAATTGTCGTTTTTTCTTTTGAATTTATAAAAAGTCTACAATTAAAACATCTCGATTTGATTGTTTCGAGTAAGAATTTATTTTCAAGATATGATATAAAAAAATAATTATTTTCAGGAAGCTCCTCTAATATTTTTAAAATTGAATTTGATGAATTTTTATTAAGATTTTCTGCACCTTCTAAAAAAAATATTTTAGGCTTATTGTTTATTGATGACTTGTTAAAGAAATTTATAATTTCTCTTGTTTCTTCTATGCTGATTATTTTTTTATAATCATCAACTTTTAAATGTTTAAAGTTAAAATTAATATTATTAATTAAATCCAAGTAACTCTTATTATTTTCTATAATCTCTCTAGCGTTTAAGTCGTAAGGATCATTTTCTTTGCTAGATAATATGTAGTTAATTAAATGGTAAATAAATGTTGCCTTCCCTACTCCGTCACTCCCATTAAATATAATCTTATTAGGTAACTTCTGTTTGTCAAAAAGACTAGAAAGTTTTTTAAATTGATCTTCATGACCGTATAAAAATCTTTGATACTTATTGATTGTTTCAGTGCTTAAAAAGTTAAAATCTTGCATTTAATATTTTTAAAGTTTTTTTATTAATTTCATTTTGAATTTCAATAAGAGACCTGCTTCCCTTAATCAAAACTATTTTATTTTTATACGTTTTTGAAATTTTGATGAAACCATTTCTAATTTTATTAAAATGATAACTTGAAAGTTTATCAAATCTGTTAGTTTTTTTGGATCTATTACTTATTCTAATTTTAGATTCTTTATTATTTAAATCGATCAAAAAAGTAATATCAGGATGAATTTTTTTATAAATTTTCTTTTGAATGTTAAATATAAATTTTTTATCCATGTCTTCCAAATAATGTTGGTATGCTAATGTAGAGTAAAAAAATCTATCGCAAATGATAATGAAATTCTTTTTAAGATAAAAGTTTATTTTACTAATTATATGTTCATTTCTAGCCGCCATTAATAAAAAAAATTCTGTTAGCGTGCTAATGTTTGTTTTTTTATCTAATATTAAATTTCTTATTTTTTCTGAAAATAACGTACCACCCGGTTCCCTGGTTAAAATTACATTTTTCGTAATATTTTTTTTTATAAATTTGTATAATAATTTTGCTTGAGTTGATTTCCCGGATCCTTCAACACCTTCAAAGCAGATAAAAAAAGGTTTTTTTATTGCCATAGGTAATGATTGATATTTTGAATTCCTTTAAAGAATATATTTTTATCAGTTATGTCTTTTTGGGCAAATAAATCTTCAGTTTCTATAAGTTCTTTATTTTTATAAATTCTAAGGACCGCAACCTTCTCAAATTTTTTAATAGGTAATTGCAACGGATATTCATATTCTAATTCCATTTTAATTTTTGGATTCTTCAAATTTTTTGGCAAGTTAACAAAAATACCATCTTTGTTTACACCTTTAACATCTAGATAAGAAGAGCTTCCATTCCATATTTTTATTTTAAATTTATCTTTATCATAAGGAATTTTAACAAGATCAATTTTGTTGAAAGCGCCATTTAATAATAGTTTTGAAGATTCTGCTCTTGAAGACATTGTAGGCAATCCACTAATTACTGCTATTATTCTTCTGTTGTCTTTTTTCTTTGTAACTGCAATTGAATACTTGCTATCTTTTAAATGCCCCGTTTTTATTCCATCAACTCCTTCATCCATTGAAAGTAACACGTTTCTATTTTCCTGTTTAACAGGATTGCCACCTGTTCTAGCCCACGCAAAATCTTTCTCTTTAAAATATTTATAATACTGCGAATAGTTATTGATTAAATAGGACGACAATAAAGCGATATCTCTTACTGTTGAATAATTATCTGGGCTATATGTTCCAGAAGAATTGCTAAAATTTGTGTTAACCATATTAATTTGTTTAGCTTTTTCATTCATTAAATTTACAAATTGCTCTTCAGTTCCAGATATGCCTTCTGCTAAAACAATTGAAGCGTCAACACCAGATATAATAATTACGCCTCTTAATAGATCTTCAATTGAAACTTTATCTCCGGGTACCACGAACATGGTAGATTCGCCTGATCTAGTTGCGTTTCGAGCTTTTTTAGAAACAGTAAATTGATCTGTAAGTTTAATTTTTTTATTCTTAAGTTGGTCAAACACAACAACAGCTGTCATGATTTTTGTCATTGAAGCAGGAGATATTTTTTGATCAGCATTTTTTTCAGCTAATACGGCACCACTTGAGTGATCTATGACAATGCCTTGTTTAACTTTATCTGGAATGATTATTTGAGAATAAGCAGCTGAAGTAGAAACCAATACAACAAATACTATAATAAAAAACTTCTTAAAAATCATTCAACGATTATATTATAATTATCAAACTTAGTATTAACTATTTTATTAAAAAAAATATCAAATTCATTAATATCGTTAATAGTTGCGACTTTTACTCTGAATTTTTTATTAACTTGAATAACAGTTGGATTAAGATTTTTTATTTCTTTTTTTAATAAGCTTACCATATCTAAGGCTGAATTTTTAAAAGTAAAATCACCATAATAAATTATTAATTTATTTAAATTGTTATTTTTTGAAGAATTATTTTTAGACAAATCGATAATATCAACATTTTTTATTTCTACATTTTGGGTAATTTTTTTTTCTTCATCAAAAATTTTAACAGTATCGGCCTTAAAAGTTTTATTCGTTCTAAGAGTCTCAATTTTTACTATTGGTAAAATATAATTTAGTTCCAATAAATCGATGTATTTATTAGGAATAATAATTTCCCTTTCTTTTTTGTAATTGGAATTTTTATTAACTTCTACGACTATGCTTTTTTTATTTAATAAATTAGTAATTTTAACTTTGCTATTAGGAGCTATATTTCGATGTATTACATCATCATTTTTAGTAAAATCTGCAAACCCTATTTTTTCATAAGTATTATTGTTTTCATAAGTTGAAAAATTTTGACACGATGTAATTAAAATAAAAAATAAAACTATTGCCCTATTTCTCATTTTATATTTTTATTTTATCTGACAGAGTTCCGACAGTTATTGCAAATCGTAAAGATCTATTCCATTCTAATAATCTTAAATAATTATCAAAAACAATATAGATTGGACCATCTTCACCATCAGGTCTTATCAACCAACCTTCCTTTTTATCTTCGTATGCAATCTCACTGCCATTTCTGTTTTTAAAACCTAACAATTTTAATTGAACAATAGAAATTTTATTTTTAAGATTTCTTGAATCTGAATTTATTAAACTGCTATCAAAATTTTTATCGATTCTAACTTCAAATCCCCATTTATCTTTTTCAATCCACCCTATTGTTTTTAAGTAATTTGCTGCAGAAGCAAGAGAATCTTGAAATGAGTTGATTAAATCAATATCAGCGACTTCATCAAAATTTATTCCGTGCTTTTGAATTGTCGATGGCATGAATTGAAAATTGCCAATTGCACCAGCCCATGAGCCATATAAACTGTCATACTTTAAAGTTTTATTATCGATTAATTTTAAAAGTATAATTAATTCTTTTTCAAAATATTCTGATCGTCGATTATCAAATGACAATGTTGATAAAGCAGAAATTATATCAACCTTTCCTTTGTTAACTCCAAAATTTGTCTCTATGCCCCACAAAGCTACAAGAATTTCTTTATCAACTTTAAATTTAGTGCTGACTTTCTCAAGCAAAGGTGAATTTTCTTTTAAAAGATTTTTTGCTGCTTGTATTCTTTTTTCATCAACTCTTTTTTCTAAATACTCGTAAGTTTTTTCGAAAAACTCAGGTTGTTTTCTATCTAATGCAACAATTCTCTCTAAAAATTTTGCATTTTTTAAAGCTGTATCAACTGTTTCTTGCGAAACACCTTGTGCTATCGCTCTACCTTTAAAACCAACTAACCACTCAGTAAATTTTTCATTTGCTAATGAAATATTGGGATTAAATATTGTAAATAAATAAATAATTAGAAATATTTTAAATTTAGGGTAAATATTCATTACTTTTTTTTAACATAGCCTACATTTAAAGTCATTAATCAAGGAGAGGTGGCTGAGCGGTTGAAAGCACTAGTCTTGAAAACTAGCAACGGGGCAACCCGTTCGTGGGTTCAAATCCCACCCTCTCCGCCATTTTTTAGAAATAAGAGTAAATTTGATTCTATAAAATTTTAGAATTGTAACTTAAATTCTTTAATTTTTTTTGATATAGAAAAGTTTTCTAAATCTATATTTTTCTTATTATCAATTAACCAAGAACTTAGTTCTTTATCTGTAAAATTTAATAAAAGTTCGAATTCTTTCAATTCTTCAGGGTTTAATTTTTTTAAGTTTTCAATAGCGAATCCACCAATTAGCAAATCCATTTCTTTGGTTCCTCTGTGATTAGATCTATATAAAAGTTTTTTTATTAAATTGCTCATATCTACTATATATAACTAAATTGAAACCAAGTCTTTAAATGATAGAAAAAAATTTTAATTTTTTTTTTAATCCAATTTCCAAAACAAAAGGAATAGGACCAAAAATACAGAAATTATTTAATGAAAAAAAAATAGAATCTAATATTGATCTCATTTTTAATTTTCCCTATGGATTGATTGATAGGACTCATTGTCCCAGGTTAAACAATCTAGAAATAGGAAAAATTAGCACAATTTTTGTTAAAGTAAAAAAACATAACTTTCCAAGAATAAGAAGACTTCCAAATACTGTTCAATGCTTTGATGATACGGGTGAAATTAACATTGTATTTTTTAATTCAAGAGAAAATTACATTAAAGAAATACTACCTCTCAATAGCGAGGTCATTATTAGTGGAAAGATAAATTTTTATAAAAATAAGTATCAAATAACTAATCCCGACTACGTTACCTCTGTTAATAACGAAGATAAAGTCAGCAAAATAATGCCAACTTATAGTTCATTAAAAGGGGTTTCTAATAAAACTATAAATAAAATTTACGAAAATATTACAAAAAATATTCCTGATGTTCCAGAATGGCATAGAGATATTGTTATGCAAAATAATAACTGGTCTAGTTTTAAAGATTCATTAATTCAACTTCACAATCCAAAAAAAATTGAAGATATAAATAAGAATTCTCTGGCTTACGAAAGGATATCTTTTGATGAGATATTTTCTAATTTATTGATTTTCTCTCAGATTAAAAAAAAAAACTTATCTATTTATAAAAAACCTAAAGTTTTCTCTTCGGAATATAAATTAAAAATAGTTAAAAATTTATCTTTTACTTTAACTAAAGATCAACAAGATATTATTAAAGAAATTGAAGATGGTCTAAAAAAAGACAAAAAAATGTTAAGGCTGCTTCAGGGCGATGTAGGTTCTGGTAAAACTATAATTTCAATTATTTCAGGATTAAATGTTGTGGCCTCTGGTTTTCAAGTGGCTTTAATGTGCCCAACCGAAATATTGGCTACCCAGCATTTAAATTTGATGAAATCAATAACTCAAGAACTCAATATCAAGATTGAAATTTTAAGCAGTGGAGTAAATAAAAAAAGACAAATTGAAATTAAAAAAGAACTTGCTGATGGAGCAATTAATTTTTTAATAGGTACTCATTCTTTATTTCAAGAAACTGTTTCATTTAACAATTTAGGATTAATCATTATAGATGAACAGCATAAATTTGGTGTCAAACAAAGAATAAATCTTTCGGAAAAAGGAGGTAAGAATTGCGACGTTCTTTTAATGAGCGCAACTCCAATACCTAGAACTTTAATTTTATCAACTTATGGAGACATGGATATTTCTACTCTTAGAGAAAAACCATTTAAAAAAACTAAAATTATAACAAATATTATTCCTGAAAAAAAAATACCTGATTTAATTAACTTAATAAAAAATAAAATTGAAAGCAAACAGCAAGTTTATTGGATTTGTCCTTTAATTGAAGAAAGTAAAAAAGTTAAACTAACTCCGGTTCTTGAAAGATTCGAATATCTAAAAAAATATTTTCCTGAAAATGTTGCTGTAATGCACGGTAATTTAAAGAATGATGAAAAAATTAATGTAATGAAAGATTTTTTAGATAAAAAATTTTCAATTCTAATATCAACTACTGTAGTTGAGGTTGGTGTTGATAATCAAAATGCAAATACAATTATAATAGAAAATTCCGAAAGATTTGGGCTTGCTCAATTGCATCAATTAAGAGGAAGAGTTGGAAGAGGAAACGAAGATGGTGAATGTATTCTAATATATTCAAAATCAATAAGTGAGAATGGAAAAAAAAGACTTAAAATTCTTAAAGAATCCAATGATGGATTTTATATATCTGAACAAGACTTAAAATTAAGAGGGTTTGGAGATATTATTGGTTACAAGCAAAGTGGTGAAAAAGATTTTATCGTAGCGGATCCATTATACCACTCTCACCTTTTTGAATTAGCTAAACAAGAGACCGATCTATTTACTGAAGCTAATTTACCAATTGATAAATTTAGTACACTTCTAAAATTTTTTAAAAAAGATAAAATATTAAATATAATTGATACTGGTTAATTTTTCTTATAACCAATTGCAATTTCAAACTCACCCAATCTTTTATGAATTGACCTTAATTCTGTAATTGTCGTCCATTGATGAATAAATAGAGAAAAACTATTATGAACTCTTTGAAATGCATTTGATACTTGAACTATAACCCCAAGTGTAATTAAACCAGAAAATAGACTCGGAGCCATTACTAAATATGGAACAATAACCATAAATTGGTCGTATAAGTTAACCCATATATCAAAATAACCGTAGTTATAGAAAAGTCTGTGGTAGTTAAATTTAATTCCAGAAAATAACTCAAATACAGTGTCGGGCTTTGCGTATTTTAATCTGTCATCTTCACCATATACTAACTCTTTTCGAAATGACGCTTCTACCCTTTGATTGTTATATTCAAGACCTGGTAGTTTAATTCCAACAAACCAGCTAATTATTAGTCCTCCTAAACTTACAAACAAAGATACCCAAACTAAAGATCCTGGAAATTGTTTTAAAAATTCTATTTGGATTCCAGATGAAAGACCCCAAAGTATAGGAATAAAAGCAATTAAAGTCATAATACCTCTAATAACTTGAAGCCCTAAACTTTCTACAATTTTGGCAAATCTGCTCGTGTCCTCTTGAATTCGTTGTGACGCTCCTTCTACATTCTCAACACTACTTTTCCATAACGGAATATAATCAAAAGTTATAGCCTCGCGCCAACGTAGAGAATAAACTCTTGTGAAAAATCCAGTAAAAGTTGCAAGTATTACATAAGGAAATGCAAGATAACAAAAAGTATAAATTTTATCCCAAAATTCTGAAATATTACTTTTAGTGGCATTTTGTAACAAATCATAAAACCCTTTATACCATTCATTAATTTTAACAGTTATCGACACCTGTATTAGTAATGAAAAAATTAATAAGAGTCCTCCACCCCAGGACCATAAGAGCCATTTTTTGTTAAAAAAAAAACTCTTAAACATTATTTAAAAAATTATCAGCATAAGCCTTAATAATAAGCTTATTTTTTTTATGCGTAGTAAGATCAAATTGAATATTATTTTCTTTAGCATAAGCAATAGCTTGTTCTTGCGTTTCAAATTTCAACTTAATTTGTTCGTCAGTATTTGATGATGATGTCCAACCCATTACAAAATCTTTATTAGAATTAGATTTATTAAATTCTAAAATCCAAAATTTTGTTCTAGACTTGCCAGACTGCATAGCGGTTTTAACAGGTTGATAAATTTTAGCTCTTTGATTCATTAACTATTTTCCTCTGAGGAATCTTCAACTCTAGCAGCGGAAACAACTTTTTCATCATCGGAAAGATTAAAAATTCTTACCCCTTGTGTATTCCTACCTGTTATTCTGATATCTTTAACATTACATCTAATCATCTGACCTTTATCAGTTATCAACATAATTTGATCTTCATGATTAATCGTAAATGTAGAAGCAACTCCACCATTTCTTTCTGAGCTTATAATATTAATAATTCCTGAGCCTCCTCTACCGCTTACTCTGTATTCATAAGCAGAAGAACGTTTTCCATAACCATTTTCCGTTACAGTTAAAATATATTGTTCTTTATTTTTAAATTCTTCGATTTGTTTTTTAGATAATGCAACTATTTTAGTTGTCTCATTTTCATCATCTGGGGTTTCCTCGATGTCTTTTTCTAGTCTTGATGCTTTGATATAAGATTTTGCTTCTTCAGATGTTATTTTTACACTCTTTAAAATTGATAATGAAATAATTTTATCATCTTTTTTTAAAGACATTCCTTTTATTCCTTTAGAAGATCTTCCTTTAAACAATCTTAATTTTTTTGATTGTACTCTTAAAGATTTTCCTTTTTCTGAACTTAATAAAAAGTCATCATCGTCATCTAAAATTTTAATTCCAACAATTGAATCATTATCTTCTAATTTCATTGCAATTTTGCCGCTCTGCTGAATACTTTCAAAATCCAAAAGACTATTTTTTCTAATTTTTGCATTAGCAGTAGCAAATATAATTTTCATTTTTGCCCACAAAGTCTCATCACTAGGCAAAGGCATAATTGAGGTGATTACATGTCCTTCTTTTAAAGGAAGAATGCTATGAAGAGCTTTTCCTTTTGACTGATTAGAACCCTCAGGAATTTTCCATGCTTTCAATTTATAAACGATACCTTTGGATGAAAAGAAAAGAATGGGTGTATGAGTATTGGCGGTAAATATTTGGCTTACAAAATCTTCATCCCTAGTCGTTATACCTGTTTTTCCCTTACCGCCTCTTTTTTGAACTTTAATTGAACTTAAAGGACTTCTTTTGATGTATCCTTTATTAGTAATTGTAATAATAACATCTTCTTTTTGAACAACGTCCTCAATATCAAAAGTTCCAACTTGATTTATAATTTTAGTTTTTCTAGGAGTTGCAAATTTTGCTTTTATATCTTTAAGCTCATCTTTAATCTGGGTTAATAGTGCATTTCTGTCATTTAGAATTTTTTTGAATTGAACTATAAGTTTATAAAGTTCGCTAATTTCTTGATTGATCTCTTCATGTCCAATTGCTGTAAGTTTTTGAAGTCTTAGTTCTAGAATTGCTCTAACTTGATGGTCTGACAAATGGTACTCATCTTTATTAGACAAATCATTAACATCTAAAACGTCTTTGTTAATTTTTGATTTTTTAAAACTCCATGATTTATTTTGAAGGATTATTTTTGCTTCATTAGGATTTTTAGATTTACGAATAATAGCTATAATTTCATCAATATTTTCTATGGCTATAAATAATCCAATTAAAATATGAACTCGATCTTTTGCTTTCTTTAAATCAAATAAAGTTCTTTTAATTAAAACTTTTTCTCTAAACTCTACAAAAACTTTTATAAATTGTTTTAAGTTTAATAGTTCTGGTTTACCGTTAAGTATTGCAAGTGTGTTAAATCCAAATGATGATTCAATTGGTGAATATTTGTAAAGTTGATTAATAATTACCTCACTTGAAACTCCTCTTTTTAAATCAATAACTATTCTTACTCCCTCTTTGTTAGACTCATCTCTAATGTCTGATATGCCTTCAATTTTCTTTTCTCTTACTAGCAGAGCAATTTTTTCAATTAATAAAGATTTATTAGTTTGAAATGGTACAGATTTAATCACTACTAAAGTTTTGTCTTTTTTTTCTTCTTCAGTTTCAATTTCTCCTCTTATTTTTATAGAGCCTCTTCCAGTTTTGTATCCAGTTTTTATTACATCTTTTCCAATTATTAAGCCTCCTGTTGGAAAATCAGGTCCTGGGATTAACTTAATTAATTCATCAATAGAAATTTCATTATTATCAATATATGCAAGCGTTCCATCTATAATTTCGCCAAGATTATGAGGTGGAATATTTGTTGCCATTCCAACGGCTATACCACCCGCTCCATTTACTAATAAATTTGGAAATTGAGCTGGAAGCACAGTTGGCTCTAATTCCGTATCGTCGTAATTGTTTTGATAATCGATTGTATTTTTTTCAATGTCCGCAACTAAATATTCAGAAATTTTTGCTAATCTTGTCTCAGTATAACGCATTGCAGCAGCTCTATCTCCATCCATAGAACCAAAGTTTCCCTGACCATCTAATAATTTTACGCTCATTGAAAAATCTTGAGCTAGTCTTACCAAGGCATCATAAACAGCCTGATCTCCATGGGGGTGATATTTACCAATTACATCACCGACTACTCTTGCTGATTTTCTAAATTGCTTTGACCAATCATATCCGCCTTTGTACATCGCATAAATAATTCTTCTATGGACTGGTTTTAATCCATCTCTTGCATCAGGTAGAGCTCTACTTATAATAACGCTCATCGCGTACGATAAGTATGATGTTTTCATCTCATCAACGATTTGAACTGAGCTGTAATTTTTTTTATTTTTTGAATTTTCTTGATTTAAATCTTCACTCATGAAGGAAATTTAAAAAGGTACTTTATCGTCTGGATCTTGAGAGATATCAGGCATATCATCCGAAGGTAATTGAGTACCTTCTAATTTTTTACTATCGCCAGATGAAGAATTTTTTCCATCTAGCATTGTTAGAGAAGAGCTATAACCTTGCAGAACTATTTGTGTGCTATATTTTTCTTGTCCGTTGCTATCAGTGTACTTATTAGTATTTAATTGACCTTCTATATAAACTTGTGCTCCTTTTTTTAAGTATTTCTGAACAACGCTTACTAAACCTTCGTTAAAAATAACAACTCTGTGCCATTCTGTTTTTTCTTTTTTTTCTCCAGTGTTTTTATCTTTCCAGCTTTCAGAAGTTGCAACGCTTAATCTTGCGACACTTTTCCCATTTTGCATCTGCTTGATTTCAGGGTCATTCCCAAGTCTACCGATTAATAAAACTTTATTTAAGCTGCCCGCCATAATATAGATCTTTTTTTGAACTGTGAATTTGATGTTATTATATCAGACTAATCAAATTAAAAGAATAAAATTTACTGAAAAAGATGAGTAATACTGTCACAAAAATCGTTATTAAAGGAGCTAGAGAGCACAATTTAAAAAATATTTCAGTAGAGATTCCAAGAGATAAATTAATCACAATCACTGGTCTATCTGGTTCAGGAAAGTCATCTTTAGCGTTTGATACAATTTATGCTGAAGGACAAAGAAGATATGTTGAAAGCTTGTCAGCTTATGCCCGTCAATTTTTAGACCGCATGAGAAAACCCGACGTTGACTTAATAGAAGGTCTTTCACCAGCAATATCCATCGAACAAAAAACTACTTCAAAAAATCCAAGATCAATTGTTGCAACAGTTACAGAAATTTATGATTATATGCGTGTTTTATACGCAAGAGTTGGCATTCCCTATTCGCCATTCACAGGTAAACCTATAAAATCACAAACAGTATCAGAAATGGTAGATCGCATTTTGGATCTTCCAAAGCAATCTAAGATTCAAATTTATGCGCCTGTAGTTAGAGGGCGTAAGGGAGAATATAAAAAAGAATTACTTGGATATAAAAAAAGAGGTTTTCAAAAGGCAAGAATTGATGGAAAAATTTATGAAATCGACCAGTCGCCTGCTCTAAATAAAAATATAAAACACGACATAGATATATATGTTGATGGTTTTATTAATGATAAAAAAGAACAGCAAAGAATTGCTGAAAGCATTGAAACAACTTTATCTTTGTCTGACGGTCTTGTTTATGTGGACTTTACAAATGAAAATCTTCCTAAAGAATTTAAGAAAAATGAAAAAATAGTATTTTCTTCGAAGTTCGCATGTCCAGAAAGTGGCTTTACAATAGAGGAAATAGAACCGAGACTTTTTTCTTTCAATAGTCCATACGGCGCATGTCCAGAGTGCGAAGGAATCGGTGTTGATCTTTATATAGATCCCAAATTAGTAGTTCCTAATGATAAAAAAACTTTAATCGATGGAGCTATTGTCCCCTGGTCTTCAAGCTCAACCCTGTATTATGCTCAAACTTTATCTTCATTAGGAAAACATTACAATTTTACTTTAGAAACACCATGGAGAGATTTACCAAAAAAAATTCAAGATATTATTTTGTATGGATCAGGAGAAGAGGAAATTAAATTTTCTTATGATGATGGATATGAAAAGTATTCAAGCAAAAAATCTTTTGAAGGAGTGGTAAATAATTTAGAAAGAAAATATCTAGAAACTGATAGCGACTGGAAAAGAGAAGAAATTTCTCAATTTCAAAACGAAACGGAATGCGAGAGATGTAAAGGAATGAGACTTAAAGAAGAGGCTCTTTCCGTTAAAATAAAGGAACTGAATATCAGTGAAGTTTCAAGAATGTCAATCCAAAGTGCACATGAATGGTTTTCTAATCTTCATACTCATTTAACAGAAAAAGAAAATAAAATTTCAGTACACATTTTAAAAGAAATTAATGAAAGATTGAGTTTTTTAATAAACGTTGGTCTTGATTATTTAAATTTATCAAGATCGTCTGGAACATTGTCTGGTGGAGAATCTCAAAGAATAAGATTAGCATCACAAATTGGTTCGGGCTTAACAGGTGTTCTTTATGTTCTAGATGAGCCATCAATAGGATTGCATCAAAAAGATAATATTAAACTACTAAATGCTCTTAAAAGATTAAGGGACTTAGGCAATACAGTAATAGTTGTGGAGCATGACGAGGAGGCAATGCTTAGCTCCGATTATATAATCGATCTTGGACCAGGAGCTGGAACTGAGGGGGGAGAAATTATCGCTGAGGGCACTCCTTCTGAAATCAAAAAAAATGAAAATAGTATAACTGGACAATATTTATCGGGTAAAAAATATATTTCTATTCCTCAAACAAGAAGAAAAGCAAAAGACGGTAGATATCTAACTTTAAGCGGAGCAACAGGTAATAATTTACAAAACGTTACTGCAAGAATTCCTCTTGGAACTTTTACGGCAGTTACTGGAGTTTCTGGTAGTGGCAAATCAACTTTTGTTCTTCACACACTTTATAGAGCGTTAAATTTAATGATTAATAAAACTATAACAAAAAATATGCCTAGACCTTTCAAAGGGATTCAGGGTTATGAATATTTAGATAAAATAATAGATATTGATCAATCGCCAATTGGAAGAACACCAAGATCTAATCCCGCAACATACTCTGGCGCTTTCACGGTTATAAGAGAATGGTTTGTTAATTTACCAGATTCAAAAGCAAGAGGCTATAAACCTGGGAGATTTTCTTTCAATGTAAAAGGAGGAAGATGCGAAGCTTGCGAAGGCGACGGAGTAATTACTTATGAAATGCATTTTTTACCTGATGTTTATGTTCAGTGTGATGTGTGCAAAGGCAATAGATATAATAGGGAAACTTTAGAAATAAGATTTAAAGATAAAAATATTGCTGATGTTTTAAACATGACTGTTGATGAAGGTGTCGATTTTTTTGAAAATATATCATCGATAAGAGATAAGCTTTTAACACTTCAAAAAGTTGGTCTCGGGTATATAAAAATTGGTCAACAGGCTACAACTCTATCTGGTGGAGAAGCTCAAAGAATTAAACTTGCAAAAGAACTTTCAAAAAGAGCAACAGGAAGAACTATTTATATACTTGATGAACCGACAACAGGTTTGCATGTTCATGATGTTAAAAAGTTATTAGAAGTTCTTCATACTTTTGTTAACAAAGGAAACACAGTCATGGTTATAGAGCATAACTTGGATGTAATAAAAACTGCTGACTGGATCATTGATATGGGTCCTGAAGGAGGTGTAAAAGGTGGAAAAATTATAGCTGAAGGTACTCCGGAAAATGTTTCCCTTGTAAAGGGTAGTTATACGGGCGAATTTTTAAACAAAATTCTATCTAAAAATATTTCTAAAAAAAGTGCTTAAAAAATTATTTTTTATGTTATTATTAAATTATGGGAATTAGTAATATTCTTCAATCTCTCCCAAAAACAATTTTAAGTTCTATTATTGCAACTTTAATTTTTTTTGGTGTTCTATTTTATCTTAACGACGGCTGGGCAAATGATAGATACTTTTGGAGCGCTATATTTAGATATTTGCATGTTGTGTCTGGAATTATGTGGATAGGATTATTGTGGTATTTCAATTTTGTTCAAATACCCAGTATGCCAAAAATTCCTGATGAACAAAAATCTGCTATTAGTAAAGTAATTGCTCCAACAGCTTTATTTTGGTTTCGTTGGGCTGCCCTTTCGACAATTATTACTGGATTGATAACTGCTTACTTAAATGGTTACGTTCATGAAGCATTAGCTTTTAAAGGAGGTGCTAAAAACTTAACAATAGGAATTGGGATGTGGCTTGGCATAATTATGGCCTTTAATGTTTGGTTTGTAATTTGGCCAAATCAAAAAAGAGCTTTAGGAATTGTTGAATGCGACCCTGAAATAAGAACTAAATCCGCAAAAACTGCAATGCTTATATCTAGAATAAATACTATCTTGTCTATTCCCATGCTTTTAACAATGGTTATAGCTCAAAATCTTTATTAAGGCGTATTATCAACTTTTACCGACCAATCTCTTTTAACTTTAAAAAACATTACTATAGGTGAAGCTATATAAATTGAAGAATAAGTCCCTATTATAATTCCAAAAGTTATAGCGAAAGCAAATCCTCTCAAAACCTCTCCTCCAAAAATTAATACAGCGATAATAGATAAAAGAGTTGTGCCCGAAGTTTTTAATGTACGAGAAAGAGTATTGTTTAAAGATTCATTTACTAAATTTGACAATTCGGAAGTGCTATCTTTTTTTAAATTTTCTCTAATTCGATCATAAATAATAACTGTATCGTTAATTGAGTAGCCAATAATAGTTAATAATGCCGCAACAATTGTAAGATCAAATTGTAATCCTAAAAGCGAAAAAACTCCTACAGTAATAATTGTGTCATGAAAAAGAGCAGCTATTCCTCCGAAACTAAATTGCCACTCAAAACGAAACCATAAATAAAAAAACATTGCGATAAAACATAACAAAACTGAATAAATAGCAGATTTAATCAATTCGGAACCTACTTTTGGCCCTACTGTCTCTACTTTTCTAATTGTTATTTTTTCTTTTAAATCTTTTTCAATAAAATTTTTAATATCATTCGGCGAAATACTATTATCAGTAGAAATTAAAAAATCATTTACTGCACCAAACTCTTTAACTGAATAATTGTTAATTTTAAGTTTGGATAAAGAATTTCTAATATTTTCTATTTCAATTTTTTTTTCTAATCGGATTTCAATTGTCGTCCCTCCTTTAAAATCAACTCCAAAATCTAAGCCTTTAGTAAATACTAAGATAATTGAAGCTAAAACTAAAAAAGATGACACAAATAAAAAAAAAATCTTATATTTTAAAAAATTAAAATTTGTCATTTAAATATTTATAATTTTATCTTTATTAGCCATAAGATACTTTGAAACCATTAATCTGCTAACAGTAAAAGCTGTAAAAAATGAGGTTATCAATCCGACACATAGTGTAACAGCAAAACCTTTTACGGGCCCACTGCCTAAATAAAACAAAATAATGCCAGCAATTAATGTCGTCAAATTTGAATCAATTATAGTTAATAATGATTTTCTGTAAGCAATATCAAAAGCGATAATATTTGATTTTTCAATCTTTAATTCTTCTTTTGCTCTTTCATAAATTATTACGTTAGTATCAATAGCCATACCAACAGTTAGAACAATTCCAGCTATACCAGGCAAAGTTAAAGTAGATCCAAATATAGACAAAACTGAAATTAAAATTACAATATTTAATAAAAGAGAAATATTTGCGAAAATTCCAAATAATTTATACGCGTACACCATATAGACAAACACCAACAAGAAACCCGCAATAAAAGATATAATCCCTGAACGAATAGAGTCTTTGCCTAGATCAGCTCCAACTGTTCTTTCCTCTATTATCTTCATTGGTGCTGGCAAAGCACCAGCTCTTAATAAAATAGCTAACTGATTAGCTTCCTCAACCGTAAATCCACCAGATATTTGACCACTACCAGTAAGTATAGGCTCTCTAATAACTGGTGAACTTAAAATTTCGTTATCTAGAATAATAGCGAGAGGCCTGCCTACATTATCTTTTGTAGCATTAGCAAACTTCTTAGCTCCCAAGTTATCAAATTTAAAGCTAACAATAGATTGATTTGTTTCTCTATCAAAACCTGGTTGAGCATCAGTAAGATTTTCACCGGATACGATCAATCTTTTTTCAACTTCAATAAATAAACCGTCAGATTTATTTTTAACTTTTTCAAAGCCAAGATTATCGCTAGAGCTATTACTAGTTTTTATAAACTTAAAATTTAATTGTGCAGTTTTGCCAAGTATGTTTTTAAAGCTCGAAGGATCTGTCAATCCTGGTAGCTCCACAATTATTCTATTCTCTCCTTTTTGTTGAATAGTTGGTTCTTTTGTCCCAAGCTGATCTACTCTTTTTCTTACTATTTCTATAGATTGGTTGATAGCATCTTTTTTTTGACGCTTAATATACTCTTCATTAAATTGTAAAATGAATAAATCTTTTTCAATCTTATAAACAAAATCTTTATTAGCATTTTCTATATTATTATTGTTAATTCTAGAAAAAATATTTTCATCATTATTTGTCTTATTAATTAAATTAATAGCAATTTCTTTTTGAGAAGAATTTTTAATTTCAAAAGTAATTTTATTATTTAAAATATTTAAATTTTTAAAATCTAATTTTTTTTCATTAAATTTTTTTTTTAAATCTACAGTTTTTTCTTCTAATTTTTTATTAATTAGAGGATTCATATCAATTTCTAAAAGCAAATATGAACCGCCTTGAAGATCTAGACCTAAATTTACTTTTTTATCTAAAAATAAATTTGTTTTATTTATAAAGTTAAAATTTCCTAAAAAAATGTAGAAAAAGAATAAAATTGAAGAAATAATAAATCCAATTTTTAATCTGGAAAAATTTAACACTACTAATTTATTTAGTTTCGGATTTAGATAATACTTGTGAGATAGTAGATCTTATAATTTTAACATTAATATTGTCGGCAATTTCTAATTCTGCTTTTTCTTCATCAATAACTCTTGAAATTTTCCCTACAATTCCACCTGCAGTAACAACCGTATCACCTCTAGTTAGCTTTGAAATCATTAGCTTGTGCTCTGCAACTCTTTTTTGCTGAGGTCTAATTAATAAGAAATAAAAAATTACAAATATTAAAATTAGAGGGATAAATTGTGCGAAACCTGAAGCTGACATAATGCGGTTAATTATACTAGATGCTGATCAAATACAATAATTTTTTGGTTTTTTTAATTATATATAAATTAAATCTTTTTTATTCCGCCCATATAATTATGTAAAACAGGGGGAATATTAATTGAACCATCTTCATTTTGATTATTTTCTATTATAGCAATCAATGTTCTTCCTATAGCAAGCCCAGAACCATTTAATGTAGCAACATAGTCAATTTTTTTTTCTAAATCTTTAAAACGCGCCATCATCCTATTTGCCTGAAATTGACCACAAGATGAACAGCTAGATATTTCTCTATAATTATTTTGAGATGGTATCCATGCTTCAAGATCATAAGTTTTTTCTGCGCTAAAACCCATATCACCAGATGAAAGTAAAATAACTCTATAAGGTATCTCTAATTTTTTAAGTATAGTCTCTGCACAGTTAGTAAGTCTTTCAAGTTCATTATTTTTATCTTCTGGTTTTACAATACTTACTAGTTCAACTTTATAAAATTGATGTTGTCTCATCATACCTTTTGTGTCTTTTCCAGCAGCTCCAGCTTCAGCTCTAAAGCACGGTGTGGCCGCAACATATCTTAGTGGCAAATCCTCATAATTTAATATTTTATCTCTAACAATATTAGTAAGAGAAACTTCAGCTGTTGGTATTAACCATGAGCCTGTATTTAAAGAAAATTGCTCTTTAGAAAATTTTGGCAACTGACCAGTTCCGAACATTGATTCTTCATTAACAATTATTGGAACATTCATTTCCAAATATTCAAATTCTTTAACGTGCGTATCGATCATAAAATTTATTAAAGCTCTTTCTAACTTAGCAATATTACCTTTTGTTATTACATACCTAGCTCCTGAAATCTTAGTTGCGGTATCAAAGTCTATCAGGTCTCTTTCCAAACCAATCTCATCGTGAGACTTAATTTTAAAATTAAAATTTTTAATATTACCAAATTTTTTTATTTCTTTATTACTTTTACTATCTTCACCTACTGGAACATCATCTAAATGTATATTCGGTAAATTATGAAGAATATTATTTATTTTATGTTTTTGTTCAGAAAGATTTTTTTCATAACCTTCAATATCGTTTTTAATATTTAAAACTTTTTTAGATAAAGATATGAATTGCTCACTTTTTTTATCTTTAGAAATAGACAATTCCTTAGATATTTTATTTCTTTCTTCTTGTAATTTTTGCTGTTTTTCTAAAATTTGTCTTATGGAAGAATCTAAAGAAATAATTTCATCTACCAATTGATCTGAGTTTTTTATAAATCTTTCTTTATATTTTTTTTTATAAAAAGATGGGTTTTCTCTAAAATTTTTAAGATTTATCATTTTTACTTTTTTCTAAATATTTAATAATTAAAATAGATATTTCATATAAAAACATCAATGGAATGGCCAATCCTATCTGACTAATCGGGTCTGGAGGAGTAATAACTGCTGCAACAATAAATATAATAACAATAACATATCTTCTTCTTTCGGATAAATATTTGGAATCAACAAAACCGACAGTTGCTAGTAAAATTAGTAAGACTGGCAATTCAAAACTGAGGCCAAAAGCAATCATAAAAACCATTATTAATGAAAGATACTCACTTACTCTTGCTTCTAATTGTATTGGCATGCTTGTCTGTGTACTTAAAGTTTCGAATGATAAAAAAAACTTAATAGCCAAAGGCATTATAAAATAATACGCCAATAAAGCACCTGCTATAAAAAGAACTGGAGTTGCAACAATAAAAGGTAAAATCGTTTTTTTTTCATTTTGATATAATCCAGGAGCTATGAATTTCCAAATTTGAATTAAAAAAACTGGGAAAGAAAAAAAGAGAGCAGAAAAAAAAGATAATTTTAAATAGGTAATAAAAGTTTCCTGTAATGCTGTAAAAATTAACCTTTTAGTCCCTATCTGACCTACTCCGAGAGCTTTAACGTATGGTTGTAACAAAAAATCATATATTTTATCTGCATTCATATAAGAAATTATAAAAGCTATTGCAAAAAAAATAAGACTTTTTATTATTCGAGATCTTAGTTCTAAAAGATGCTCCGTTACACTTGATTGATTTTGATCATTATTGTCACTCATAAAGATAAAAATTAAATATTTTCTGGTTTCTTTTTATTTTTTTCTTCAGGGTTAATATCTATTATTTTTTTTATATCCTTTTCTTGTTCCTGAACAATATCATCAATTCCTTTTTGAAAAGAATTAACATAATTTTTTATTCCATTTTTTATTTGAATAAATTTTCTAAGAACAACTGGAAGATCTTTTGGCCCTATAACTAAAATTGCCACTAGAATGATAACTAAAATTTCTGACCACCCTATTTGTGGCATAAATTATTTTAGTGATTTGACTTAGAATTTTGATCTTTATCTTTATCTTTAGGGTCTTTGTTATCTGAAGACTGGTCATCAGACATACCTTTTTTAAAACTTTTAATACCTTTAGCAACGTCACCCATTAAATCAGATATTTTTCCTCTGCCAAATAAAAGGACAACTACTATTACAACTATAATTATATGCCAAAAACTTAGACCCATAGAAAAATTATATATTAAATAATATTTTTTTACAAATAATTAATTGTCTTTTTGATTTAAAGTTCCAGAAAGCATGTCATCTATATTGGTAAAAATGTCTTCTTTAGATTGCTTGTCCAAATCATCTTTGGCAAATTTATTAGTACCAAAAATAGATCTATCCAAACGACTATCTATTAAACCAGCGGAAGCTAACTCTTCCGAGTTAGGTAGGTCTGATAAAGATTTTAAATTAAAATGACTTAAAAAAACATCAGTTGTTACATACAATAAAGGCTTACCGGGTACTTCTTTTCTGCCTTGTGGTTTTACCCATCCAAGTTCAAATAAAATTTCTAAAGTTCCAGTACTAAATGAAACTCCTCTAATCTCTTCAATTTCAGAACGGGTTACTGGTTGATGATATGCAATGATAGCTAAAGTTTCTATTGTGGCTTTTGATAATTTCCTTTGCTGAACAACTTCACTTGCAATTTTTTTTGATAAATTTTCAGCAGTTCTAAAAGACCATTTGTTAGAAATTTCGTAAAGATTTATACCTCTTTCAATAAATTCCGATTGTAATTCTTTTAAAATTTTTAAAATATCAACATTTAGTTCAATTTTAGATTTTATTGTTTCAATATCTAAGGGTTCATCGGCTGCAAATAAAATAGCTTCGATTAATCTTTTTGCATCTTTATTTTTATTTAACATAGTTATTTAGCTTTAATTAATATCTTATCAAAATTTTTTTTTTGCATAATTGATAATTTTCCTTCTCTAACTAACTCTAAGCTTCCAGCAAATGTTCCTGCTAATCCTGATTTTCTTAAATTTTTTGATCCTGAAAATGATCCTGGAACTACGTCTTTAATGTCTCGCCAATCAATTAATTCTTTTAGTAAACTTGTAATTTTTTTTATAGCCTCTTCCATTGTATAAACTGGCAACTTTGAAATATTCATAATAGAAAAATTTTGTTTTCTTTTTATTTCAGCATAAGACTTAATGAGTTCATAAAGAGAAACTTCATATTTTGAATTTGAAATTTTTTTAATACCTTCTCGAATACCTTTTGTAAAAATATCTCTTCCTAATTGTTTTTGAGAAACAAGTTTGTCAGAAAGAAATCTAATTGCTTCTAATTTTCTTAATTGCATTTTAAGTTTTTCAGCCATTTGAATAGCCGAAAAATCATCTTCAAAGTCATCAGGTAATAATAATCTAGACTTTAAATAAGCAAGCCATGTTGCCATAACCAAAAAATCAGCCGCTAATTCTAAATTTTTTTTTATATTATTTATAAATTTTAAATACTCATCAGCTAATTGAACGATAGAAATCTTCATAAGATCAACTTTTTGAGATTTTGCTAAATCTAAAAGCAGCTCTAGCGGACCTTCGTAATTATCAATGTTTAGATTAAATTTATCTTCCACTTGTTCTTCATGCTCAACTGAAAGAGGTTTTAATTCAACAATACTATCCATTTAATTTATTTAACTGATTCTTTAGTTAAATTTATTAAAATTTGCCTTAACTTTTTGAGTTATTCTGTAGGTAAAATTATCAATTTCTGGCACGACTAAAGAAAGTTTCTTCATTTCATCCATCTTTCCACTGCAATGTAATAATAAGTTACAACCTGCATCGAGGCTCAATTTAGCATTTTTAACAATTCCACCTGATAAAGCTTTCATACAAATATCGTCGGACATCAATATTCCTCTAAATTTTATATATTTCCGAATTATACCGTGAATTATTATCTTTGATTGAGTAACGCATTTATCAGGGTCTAATTTTTCATACAAAATATGGGCTGTCATTGCTAAATAGCTATTTACTTCTTTAAATGTTTTAAAATCATTCTTTTTCAAATAGTCCAAAGAAAAATTTACTTTAGGTAAATGATAATGAGAATCTATATTTGTACAGCCATGACCTGGAATATGTTTGGTAACGATCTCTAGTCCTGAATTCTTATAAAAATTTATTAAATATTTAGATAATTTTATAACTATATTATATTTTTTTGAAAAAGCCCTATTCCCAATAACGCTGTTTTTATCTTTATTAAATAAATCAAGAACTGGAACTGTATTTATGTTGATGCCACAATATTTTAAGATAGAAATGTTTATTTTAAGAAACTTATTAAATTCCAAATAAAATATATTATTATTTTTATAGATATCCCCAAAATACTTTGCGTTATATTTATCAAGATTAATAATTTTTCTAAAACGATTAACTTTGCCTCCTTCTTGATCAATCAATATTGGAAAATTTTTATCTTTAAAAAGTTCTCTTATACTACAAGTTAAATTTCTAACCTGGTCTAAATTATTAATATTTCTAGAAAATAATATTATACCCCATGGTTTATATTTTTTAAAAAAATTAATTTCTTTTAAATTTAATTTAAACCCACTTATTCCAAAAATAATTGCGTGTGTTTTCAAAATTCTATTTTATTAACTCCCAATATTGTTTTTGTTTGTAAATCTTTTTAAAAAATTCATCATTATCTATTCTTTTTTTAAAATCTGTGGAGGAGCTAATTTTATCTAGTTTTTCAATATATGAATTTAAATAAATCAAATAAGCTTCTCTTTTTTTATCTGTATTTTTAATAAATGTACTAGAATTATAATAAAATACACAAAGAAATAGAAAAGAAATAACAAGAAAAAAAGATATTATATTTAATAAATTTTTTTTCATTAAATTAATCACATCTCAACCGGTGCAGTTACATTTAGAATATCTAGGCCACTTTTTAAAACTAATTGCATTTTTTTAATTAAAAATAATCTTACAGATTGAAGCTCAGGTTGATTATCGTTTAAAATTTTTAAATTATCATTCTCATTTCCAGAGTTCCAATATGTGTGAAATAAACTTGCTAATTCATATAAATAAAATGGTACTCTATGAGGTTCTAAATGATGTGCCGACAATTCTAAACATTTTGGCCATTCGGCTATTTTTTTAATTATGTCAATTTCAATTTCCTGATTAAGTAAATATAAATTTAATTTTTTTTCATTACTAATTTCATATTTGTTTTTTCTAAATAGAGAACAGATTCTAGCGTGAGCATACTGAACATAAAATACTGGATTTTCTTTAGAATGATCGGTGACTGAATCGAAATCAAAATCTAACTGAGAGTCATTACTTCTGTATATCATCATGAATCTTACGGAATCTTTGCCCACTTCTTTTATAAGATCACTTGCAGTTATAAAGTCTCCTGCTCTTTTAGACATCTTTAACTGACTTCCAGATTTAAATAATTTTACTAACTGACAAACTTTAGAAATAATTTGCTGCTTGTTTTCTGATAAAGCAGAAACACAAGATGCTTGTCTCTTTAAGTAACCAGCATGATCAGCTCCTAGTACGTTTATAAGTAAATCAAATTTACGTTCTATTTTATTAAGGTGATAAGCCACATCATTTGCAAAATAAGTCCAACTACCATCTGATTTTTTTAATGCTCTGTCTGCGTCATCTCCAAATTTAGTAGACTGAAATAAAATTTGCTTTCTAGGTTCCCAGTCATCAACTTCATTTCCTTTAGGTTTTTCTAAAATTCCTTCATAAACATAATTTTTTTTCTTTAAAAAATCTAAAGCTTTTTCAACTAATTTTTGATTAACAATATAATTTTCTGAAACAAAATTATCATGAACAATTCCAAGCTCTTTTAAATCATTCTTAATTAAATTCATGGCCTCTTCTATGCATGAACTCTTAAGATCATTAAAAATTAAATCGTAATTATCAAAATTAGAAAATTTATTTTTTTTTAAAATATTTTTAGCTATATCAATAACATATTCACCGGGGTAAAGATCTTGATCACCTGGAAATAAAGTATTATTTTTTATTTCTAATATTCTATAATAAACCGATTTAACAAACTGATTAATTTGATTTCCATAATCGTTAATGTAATATTCTTTTACAACTTTATTTCCGACAAAACTCAATAGGTTTGCTAGAATATCACCAAATACAGCGCCTCTACAGTGCCCAACATGCAAAGGACCAGTTGGATTTGCAGAAACATATTCGATTAAAATTTTTTTAGATTCTAAATTTTGATTTTTTCCAAAGTCAAAATCTACAGATAATATAAAATCATACCAAAATTTTTTTTCAAAAAAGAAATTTAAAAAACCAGGTTTAGCTACCTCAATTTTTATAATCTCTTTAAATTTACCCTCTAATTCTTTTTTTATGATAATTGCGAGATCTATAGGATTTAGATTATTTTCTTTTGCAAAAATCATTGGCGCATTTGTGCTTAAATCACCATGAATTTTTATTTTGGGTATTTCTACCGAAAAATTATCAAATTTTTTCGGTAATTTAATAATTTTATCTTTTTCTAAATTTTTAAAAAATTCAATAAGTTTTATTTTATAATTAATAAAAATATTCATTTTATTTTATTGTACAAATCAATAGCAAATTTATCTGTCATGCCAGCAATAAAATCTGAAACTGATCTTTCAAGTCCCCATTTTTTTTTAAGATCTGGAAGTATAAATTTTTTATTATTTTTAATTAAATATATGTATAAATTTTTTATTATTATTTCTGCCTTGTTTGTCATTTTTTTTACAGATTTATTTTCATACATATTTAATCTCAAAAATTCACGAATTTGATTATTTGCACTAATAAGTTTAGGCGAAAAACTAACTAAAAAATCACTAGATTTATAAACATCTTTGATTGTTTTAATTTTTAATTTTTTAATTTTTTTATTTGTATTTAAAATTAAGTCTGTAACCATAAAATTAATTATTGATCTTATAATCTCATTTCTTAATAATTTTTCATTTTTAAATTGTTTATTCTTTTTTTTTATAATCTCTCCTATAATAGGCAATTCTTTAATATCATTAATCGAAAACAAGCCTGCTCTAATACCATCGTCAATATCATGATTATTATAAGCAATATCATCAGACAAAGCACTAATCTGAGATTCTAAAGATGACTGATCATAAAAATTAATTTTTTTTATTTTATTTAAATTTGGCAAAAGATCTAAATTTTCTTTTACTAAATAATTAGGACCATTATGCTTAACAATTCCGTCTATTGTATTTATGGATAAATTCAAACCATCAAAATTTTGATAGGCTTTTTCTAATTCTGTAACCAAACGTATCGAATGAATATTATGATTAAAACCACCATGGTCTCTAATGCAATAATTTAAAATTTCTTCTCCCGCATGACCAAAGGGTGGATGACCCAGATCATGAGCTAAACTTATAGCTTCAGATAAATCTTCATTTAATTTCAAATATCTGGAAATTGATCTTGATATTTGTGACACCTCTAACGTATGAGTCATTCTTGTTCTATAATGATCTCCTTCATCATATACAAAAACCTGTGTTTTATATTTTAATCTTCTAAACGAAGTTGAGTGTATAATTCTATCTCTGTCTCTTTGATAAAATGATCTATATAAATTTTTTTTATCTCCAAATTGTCTTCCTAAATAATTAGAATTATTAGAAGAAAATTTAACTAATAACTTATTGTAATTATCAACCCCAGACATATATTAATAATAAACATAAAATTGAATGACTAATAATTTTACCATTACAGATAAAGCTAAAAAAAAGATAGAAAATCTTTTAGAGAAAGAAAATATTAATAAGTTTTTTAGAATTGAAGTCAAAGGCGGAGGTTGCTCTGGTTACAAATATCATTTCTCAACAGATAATAAAAAAAATGAAGACGATATAATTCTTGAAAATGTTTTAATAGACAAGTCTTCTTTTGCTTTTATCGAAGGCTCGATGCTAGATTTTTCTGAGAAATTAATTGAAAATACTTTTAAAATTATAAATCCTAAAGCCACATCATCATGTGGATGTGGGAGCTCTTTCTCTGTTTAATGATAATAAGTAGCTGGAATGTTAATTCTGTAAGAGTAAGATTAAATCACATATTAGAATATCTTAAAAAAAAAAAACCAAACTTTCTACTTCTTCAAGAAATTAAAACTGAAAATAAAAATTTTCCATATAAAGAATTAAAAGAAATTGGTTATGATAGCGAAGTGCATGGTCAAAAATCATACAATGGAGTTGCTATTATTTATAATAAGAAAATAAATAATATAAATTTTAATATTATTAATGATGAGCAAGAACAATCAAGATCTATTTCTGTTGATATAAATTATAAAAATGAATTGATAAAAATTATTTGTGTCTATGTTCCAAATGGAAATCCTGTAGACACTGATAAATATCAATACAAAATTAAATGGCTAAAATCTTTTGAAAGATTTTTAGTTAATCAAAATAAATTAAAAAACAAAGTAATTATTGGTGGAGATTTTAATATTATTCCAAATGAAGTTGATGTTTACAATCCAGAAGATTGGGAAAATGATGCTCTATATAGAATCGAAATAAGAAAATTTTTTAGAAAGATATTAAACGAAGGTTATGAAGATGCATTTAGGTTAATTAATAAAGAACCAAACAATTATACATTCTGGGATTATCAATATGGATCTTTTGAAAAAAACAAAGGATTAAGAATTGATCATTTTTTATTATCAAAAAATATTATTCATTTCATCAAAGACGTAACTATCGATAAATATTTAAGAGCTCTGGAAAGACCTTCTGATCACTCTCCTATAAAATTAACTTTAGCTTAAACTCTTCCGTAAATATCTTTGATGCGAATAATATCGTCTTCTCCTAGATAGCTGCCTGTTTGAACCTCGATAATTTTTAAAATACTTTTTTGTCTATTTTCAATTCTATGAACTGCTCCTTGAGGAATAAAAACAGAATCTGACTTATTTAAAGATATATTTTTCTTATTTAGTGTAACATTTGCTTTACCCTGAACCACAACCCAATTTTCAGATCTATATTTATGTTTTTGAAGACTAAGAATTGCTCCAGGGTTAACAACTAATTCTTTTACTTGAAAATCTTTACCAACAAATATGTTTGTAAATTGCCCCCAAGGTCTCTGAGTGGTTGTATGCTGATCTGTAATTTTTGGAAATTTTTTATTAATTATAGGATAAAGATTTTTTAAATTACTATTTTTAAGATCAGAAAGATAAAGAACGTCGTTATTATCAACTGCAAGTAAATTTTTTAAATTACTAGCTACAATAGTTCTATTAGAAGAAATATAGGAATTTTTAACATTATTCTTTAATATATTTCCTTTTATATAATTATTATCTTTATCTTTTTTTTCAATTTCCCATTTTTGCATCCAACTACCTACATCTTTCCAATCACTTGAAAGTTTCGCAGAAAAGACATTTTTAGATTTTTCTAAGATAGCATGATCAAAAGAAATAGATTTTATTTTTGAATAGTATTTATTATCTAATGCCACAATGTGGTTTGTAGTTTTTGCATTTATATAAGAATCGCAAACTTGCAATGCCAATTTATTTTGCAAAATAGAAAATTCATTCAGTAAAGCTGATTTATTCGAAAGAAACATGCCTGAATTCCAAAGATAATTATTATTTTTAATAAGTTTTTTTGCTCTATTTAAATTTGGCTTTTCAATAAATTTATAGACTTTGTTAAAATTTTTATTAATTTTTTTTGAATATAAATAACCATAACCTGTTTCTGGGTAATGAGGCTTAACTCCAAAAATAAAAATTTTATACATATCCAAATTATTTGAAAGTTTCATTATTTGTTTCTGAAATACTATTTTTTTTTCAATTATATGATCAGATGAAATAATTAATACAGGTTGATAAAACGTTAAATCATCATCATTTACTGCGGCGAGAATAGCTGCTGCTGTATTTTTTTTTGCTGGTTCAACATAAATTTTACAATTTATATTTTTAGTTTCCTCTTTAATTTGGTCTAAAAAATTAGAGTTTGAACAGATTGTAATAGGATCAAAATTTACACCTGTAACCCTATCTATTGCGTGTTTTAATAAGCTTTTTCCATTAATTTTAATAAATTGTTTTGGATATTTTTTTCTAGATTCTGGCCATAATCTAGTACCTTCTCCTCCGCATAAAATAATTGGTTTAATTTTCATTATATTATAAAAAATAAAATAACTGGTATTGAAACAATAGAAGCAATAGTTGATACAAAAACAGCTACGCCAATTTCTTGATCATATGAATTATTTTCAGAGGCTATCAAGTATGTCAATATAGCTGCAGGCATTGCTGATTGTAATATTACAACTTTAGCTACAATGCCATCTAGATTTAATAAATAAACTACAGAAAATCCAATAATTGGACCACTAATAATTTTAAATATACCAATTAACAAACCTATTTTTAAATTTTTAATATTAATTTTAGTGAGCGACATTCCTAATGCTAGTAAGACTAAAGGAATAACAAGTCCTGATAAAATTTTGGTAAAATTATTTATAAAACTAGGCATTTCAATTTTGTAAAATAAAATAATAAGTGAAAATATTAATGATAATAGAACAGGACTTAATAATATTTTTTTTACAGAATAGTTTCCTGACGAAATTGCAGTATTGGCTGTAAAATGGCTAACCATAACGATAGAAGCAAAACCAGCCGCTAACGCAAGACCTTCATTACCGAAGGTCAATAAAGCAAGTGGAAGTCCCATATTACCACTATTAGGATGCATTATTGGTGTTATTAATTTTACAGATGGAAGTTTAAAAATTTTTATAAAGATATATCCAAATAAAAATCCAAGAACTAAAACTAAAAAAGCTGAGGTGAAAATTTTAAAAAAAATATTTATAGTTAAATTAGTCCTGGTTATAGAATCATAAATTAAACACGGTAAAGCAATATTTGAAGCAAGTTTAGTTACTGCGACTATATTAAAATCTTTGTTATAGATGTTCCACAAATAACCAATAAATATTACAAATATAACTGGTAGTATTATATTTAGAATTGTTAGAAACAATTATTCCTCAAATATCAGCGTAACAACTTTTTTCTTTAAAACCACCCGGATGTGTTACTGCTCCATTTTTTGAAGATCCGACAGATTGAGCATATTTCCAAATAGTTCCTGATGTAAAATTAGGCTTAATATTTTTCCATGATTTTTTTCTTTTTTGTAATTCTGAATTAGAAATTTTAACGTCTATAGTTCCTTTATTAGCATCAATAATTATTGTATCTCCATTTTTCAATAATGCGATTGGGCCTCCATTAAATGCTTCAGGTCCAACATGCCCAACACAAAAACCTCTAGTTGCTCCTGAAAATCTTCCATCGGTAATTAAAGCTACTTTTTCACCCATTCCCTGACCATAAATAGCAGCCGTAGTAGAAAGCATTTCTCTCATTCCAGGACCCCCTCTTGGGCCTTCATATCTAATAACTATAATATCTCCCTCTTTGTATTTTCTATTTTGAACTGCTTTAAAAGCTTCTTCTTCGCTATTAAAGCATAAAGCTTTTCCAACAAACTTTAGTGTTTTCATTCCAGCCACCTTAACAATCGCTCCTTCTGGCGCTAAATTTCCTTTAAGACCAACAACACCTCCTGTTTTTGAAAGTGGTTTATTATAAGGTCTCATTACATCTTGATTGTTATTAAATTTAACATTCTGTAAATTTTTCTTCATTGTTTCTCCCGTGACAGTCAAACAATCTCCGTGTAAATAGCCTCCATCCAATAAAGTTTTAAGTAACATCGGCACTCCACCAGCTTCGAACATATCTTTTGCAACATATTTTCCACCAGGCTTTAAATCTGCTAAATAAGGTGTTTTTTTAAAAATTTTTGCCACATCCATAAGATCAAATTTTATTCCACATTCATTTGCGATTGCAGGAAGATGAAGAGCAGCATTTGTAGATCCACCAGTAGCAGCAACAATAGTTGCAGCGTTTTGCAATGATTTAAGTGTAACAATATCTCTTGGTCTAATATTTTTTTTTAATAAAGACATTACTGCCTTTCCACTTGCGTAAGCATATTTATCTCTTTCTTTGTATGGAGCCGGTGTTCCTGATGAATATGGCAATGCCAAACCGATAGCTTCGGAAACGCATGCCATTGTATTAGCTGTAAACTGCCCTCCGCATGCACCTGCGCTTGGACATGCATTAATTTCTAATTCCTCTAAATCTTGATCAGACATTTGTTTATTAGAATGCTTTCCAACAGCCTCAAAAACATCAACTACTGTTACATCTTTACCTTTAAATTTTCCTGGCAAAATAGATCCACCATAAATGAAAACGCTAGGTACGTTTAATCTACACATCGCCATCATTAATCCTGGTAAAGATTTATCGCATCCAGCCAAACCAACTAAAGCATCATAACAATGACCTCTAACTGTTAGTTCTGTTGAATCTGCAATTATTTCTCTAGATATTAAGGACGACTTCATTCCTTCGTGACCCATTGCTATTCCGTCTGTAACTGTAATTGTGCAAAATTCTCTAGGCGTTCCACTGTTATCATAAACACCTTTTTTTGCAGATTGAGCTTGTCTCATTAAAGCAATATTACATGGTGCAGCTTCATTCCAAGTTGAAACAACTCCAACAAACGGTCTTGCAATGTCACTTTTTTTTAAGTTCATTGCGTAATAAAAAGATCTATGAGGCGCTCTATCCGGACCCACTGTAGTATGACGACTAGGTAATTTTGATTTATCAAATTTCATAACTAATTTTTAATAGATATTATACTTTCTAATTGATTTAAATCATTTACTAATTTTTTTAAAATATCTTTTTCCTTATCAACTACATCTTTTGGGGCTTTATTTATAAAAGATTTATTAGAAAGTTTATTTTTTGTTATAATGATAGTGTTTTTTATCAAATCTATTTTCTCTTTTACTTTGATAATTTGATCTTTTAAGGAGATTTCTGTTGCAAATTTAATAAGAATTGCATCTCCATCTAAATAAATTGGCAATATATTGTCATTTTTTTCATCTTTTTTAAAATAATTTTCAACTCTAGAAGCCTTCTTAAAAATAAAAAAATTTCTTTCTAAAAAACTTTTTTTATCTTTAGACAAATGATCGATGCAAACATCTACAAAATTCCCTGGGGAAACTTGCAAAATAACTTTCGTGGATCTTATCAAGCTAACAAGTTTAATTAACCAATTAATGAGTTCAATATTACTGTTTTTAATTACCGCAAATTTTTTATCAGAATAACAGTTAATTAAGGGACTTTTATATAAGTCTAAAAATTTCAATCTATTCCAGAGTTCTTCAGTAACAAAAGGAATAAATGGATGAAGAGTTAAAAGAATATTCGAAAATATAAGCCCAAAAACTTTTTTTGTTTCTTTAATTTGATTTTGATTGTCTGAATAAAAGATTGACTTTGAAAATTCTAAATACCAATCACAAAATATATTCCAAACAAAATTATAAATTTCCTTAGATGCCTCATCAAATCTAAAATTTGCTATATGACTATCGATATTTTTTTTTGCATGAATATATTCATTGATAATCCATTGATTAATTTCTAATTTTACTTCTTTACTATCAATTTTAATGTCAAGATTACATTTATTAAAATCGCAAAATTTAGAAACGTTCCAAATTTTAGTTAAAAAATTCCTATAACCTTTAATTCTTTCTTCTGAAAGCTTTACATCCCTCCCTGGTGATGCCATCGACATTAAAGTAAATCTTAAAGCGTCCGCTCCATATTTTTTTATTAAATCTAAAGGATCAATAACATTACCTTTTGATTTGGACATTTTTTGACCATGCTCATCTCTAACTAAAGCATGTATATAAACTTTATCAAAAGGAACTTTTTTTGTTACAAACAATCCCATCATCATCATTCTAGCGACCCAAAAAAATAAAATATCAAAACCCGTTACTAAGACAGAAGTTTTGTAGAATCTTTTAAAATTGTAAGTTTTTTTCGGCCAACCTAAACTTGCAAATGGCCATAGAGCTGATGAAAACCAAGTGTCTAAAACATTGCTATCTTGATTAATTGAAGAATTTTTCTTTTTATAAAATTTATCAGCTTGCTTTTGAGCATCATTTTGATCTTTTGCTGAAAAAATCTTTCCATCACTTCCATACCAAATAGGAATTTGATGACCCCACCAAATCTGTCTAGAGATGCACCATGGACGAATATCTTTAAGCCATAAATTATAAGTTTTTGTCCATGATTCTGGAAAAAAAAATGTTTTTTTATTTTTTACAGCTTTTAAAGCTTCAACTGACATTTTTTTAACATTTAAAAACCATTGCTCTGTAAGATAAGGTTCGATTATAGAATTTGATCTATCACCGTAAGGAACGTTATGTTTTATTTTTTCTTCTTTTTCTAACGCATTAATTGATTTTAAATCTTCTATTATTAATTTTCTTGCTTCAAATCGATCAAGACCATGATATTTTTGAGGACAATTTTTATTAAGTCTTCCGTTAGATTCTAAAATATTAATTTTTTCTAAATCGTGTCTTAGTCCAACGTCATAATCATTAAAATCGTGAGCGGGAGTAATTTTTACAGCTCCAGAACCTTGATTTGGATCGGCATAATCATCTGCAATTATTTTAATTTGCTTATCTATAATTGGAATTTTTGCATATTTATTAATTAATTTTTTATACTTTTTATCTTTAGGATTAACAGCAATTGCGGAGTCGGCAAAAATTGTTTCTGGTCTGGTAGTTGCTATAGTTATAAAGTCATCTTTATTAATTAAATATTTAATATAGTAAAGTTTTCCCTCCACTTCTTTTTGCACCACTTCTAAATCAGAAATTGCAGTTTGTAATACTGGATCCCAATTAGATAGTTTAAAATCCTTATAAATAAGTTTTTTTTTATGTAATTCTAAAAAAACTTTTACTACTGCTTCGGACATATTTTTGTCCATAGTAAATCTAGTTTGCGACCAATCGCATGAAGATCCTAATTTTTTAAGTTGGTTTATTATTAGATTTCCAGAATGTTCTTTCCAATTCCAAACTTCTTTAAGAAACTTCTCTCTTCCTAATATATTTTTTGATTGATTTTTTTCATAAAGCCTTTTTTCAACAACAAGTTCTGTTGCAATACCAGCATGATCAGTTCCTGGTTGCCATAAAGTTTCATAACCTTTTAATCTATAAAATCTAACTAATAAATCTTGAATAGAATTATTAAGCGCATGGCCCATATGTAAATTACCCGTTACATTAGGTGGCGGTATTACTATTGAAAAATATTTTTTTTTATTATTTTTTTTAGGTTCAAATAGTTTATTGCTTTCCCAAAAAGCATAAATTTTATCTTCAATATCTAAATGATTATAATTTTCTTCTAACATTAAAAATTAAATTCTTCTTTATCGATGTAATTAATTAAAATAGGTGAACTAGCATTCATAATTTTTAATTTCTCATAACCATTTTTTTTTTTGTTAAAAAGATAAATGTTTGAAGAAGATTCTTCTTTTAAAATACATATTAGTTTTCCATTAACATTTAATTTGTCCAATAAGTTCAAAGGATCGGCATTTACTGTTCCGTTTATAATAATTTTATTAAATTTAAGCTCTAGAATATTAAGTTGTCTATAATTAGAAAATAAAACATTAACGTTTGTTCTTTTATTTTTTTTTATATTTTTTATTGTTAAGTCGTATATGTCTTTATCTTGCTCAATTGAATAAACAGAATTAACTAAATTAGCCAATACGGAAGTTGTATACCCGCCACCAGAACCTACTTCTAAAATAACATCTGATAATTCTGGTTTTATAATATTCAAAAATTTTGCAAAGATAAGCGGTTTTAAAATAAAACTACTTTTAGAGAATTTTATATGATCATCTATATAAGATAAGTTTTGAAGAGACACTGGAAGAAAATCTTCTTGTTCTACTTTCTCAAATGCAGCAATTAAATTTTCATCTATAATATTATTGGGCCTTAATTGGCTCTCAATCATATTTAATTTTCGAGTACTGTGTTGCATATTATTTGCGAGTTTAGAAAACTAAATATATATACACGATAGCTATTAGAAAATAATACAGAAAAAATATGGCCACGTGGCGGAATGGTTACGCAGAGGACTGCAAATCCTTGTATCCCAGTTCGATTCTGGGCGTGGCCTCCAAATTAATATTGTTTTTAAAAAAAAAAATCGTATTGTGCTTTTTTTATTCCTCGATAGCTCAGTTGGTAGAGCAGTTGACTGTTAATCAATTGGTCGCAGGTTCGAGTCCTGCTCGGGGAGCCAAAAATAATTAAGCAGATTTTGATAACTTCTTATTTGAATGTAAAATGTTTAAAAGTTTTTCTTTTTCAACTTCTGACAATTTGCTTACAAAAGCTTCTAAAGAATTTTCGCTTTTTGTTTGCGTGTCTAAATTTTGAAAATCTTTGAATTCTTCAAAAAAATATTTTATAGGAACTTTTAAAAAATTTGCTAATTGCAATAATCTACTAGAGCTAACACCATTAGTTCCTTTTTCATATTTTTGGATTTGTTGAAAGGTTACGTTGATTGCTCTTGCTACTTGAGTTTGTGTAAGGCCAAGAGAAGATCTTCTAGCTCTTAGCTGCTTTCCTAAGTGTTGATTTAATTCTAACGACATTTTGATCCCTTTATTTAAATAATAAAATCTGATTAAACTTATTTTTAATAATTAAATCAAGTAGTAAATTAAAAATAATTAATACCATGTCATGCTCTGTTGTTTGGCTGAAAGATGACTTTAGAACGTCATATAATCAGGCAATAAATGCTTTAATTGAAGACGAAAATAAAGAAAAAAAAATTATATTTATTTATGAAAAAAAAACCTATCTTTTGTGTGAAGCTCAGCAATGGTGGCTTGCTAAATCTCTAGAAATTTTTCAAAAAAAATTAGAAAATTTGAAAATTTCACTTGACGTAATTCATGAAAATACAACAAAAACCTTTAAAAAGCTAATATCCAACAACTCTTTTAATCGTATTTATTGGAATAAATCTTGTCATGCGAATGATAATATTATTGAGGAAGATGTTAAAAAAATATTAAAAGAAAATAATGTTTTTTATAAAGAATTTGAGGCAAATTTACTTAATCCAGTTGGAAACATTAAAAAAGATGATGGCACTCCATATAAAGTCTTTACTCATTATTGGAAAAAAGCTGAACAAACCTATCTAAGAAATAATCTCAGGTTTAATGATAAAATATATAAAAATTACAATCATAATTTAAAAAAAGATGAAAATATTGAATCTATATATCCAAAAAAAAATTGGTATAAAAAATTTGAAAAATATTGGGAACCGAGTGAAGAAAATGCAGAAAAGATATTAAATAATTTTATAAATAAAAGTATTGAAAACTACGCAATAAATAGAGACATTCCCTCAATAGAAGGTACTTCAAAATTATCACCTTATTTGAAATTTGGTCAAATTACAGTTCATCAGATAATGCAAAAATGTTTTAAAATTAAAAATAAAAAAATTGGATATAGAAAATATATTAATGAAATTGGTTGGAGGGAATTTTCTCACTCATTACTGCATAATTTTCCTGAAATGGAAGCTAATAACCTTAGAAAAGATTTTAATAATTTTAAATGGAATAGTAATGAAAAATTACTATTAAAATGGAAAAAAGGATTAACAGGATATCCAATTGTTGATGCTGGAATGAGAGAACTTTGCGAAACTGGATGGATGCATAATAGAGTTAGAATGATTGCAGCTTCCTTTTTAGTAAAACATCTAAGGATACATTGGATGGAAGGAGAAAAGTATTTTAGAAATACACTGCTAGATTTTAATATTGCAAATAATGTTAGTGGTTGGCAATGGGTTGCCGGAACAGGAGCTGACGCCGCTCCTTACTTTAGAATTTTTAATCCAATCTTACAGGGTGAAAAGTTTGACCGGAATGGCGATTACATAAAAAAATGGTGTCCTGAATTAAATAATTTACCAAATAAATTTTTACATAAGCCATGGGAGATGCCTGAAGAATTACAGAAAGAAAAAAATATTATAATAGGAAAAACATATCCATTTCCAATTGTTAAACATGAAGATGCAAGAAATTCAGCGTTACAAGCTTTTAAAGATCTAAAGAAATGAAAAAAAAAATTGCTATTATAGGAAGCGGCATATCAGGAATGACTGCTGGCTTTGAACTAAGCAAAAAATATGAAATTCATATTTACGAAAAAAACTCATATCTTGGTGGCCACACTCATACTCATGAAATAATCGAAAATAATAAAAAATATTTTATTGATAGTGGATTTATAGTTTTTAATGACAAAACTTATCCGAATTTTATAAATTTGTTAAAAAAACTAAATGTAGATTCAGAAAATACCAATATGAGTTTTTCTGTAAATTATCCATATGAGAATTTTGAATGGTCAGGAAAAAATCTTAATAGTATTATTTTTAGAAATAGAAATTTTTTTTCCATAAAATTTTTTAAAATTATAATCGGTATAATAAAATTTAATTTTTTAGCTAAAATTAATGAAAAATCATTTTTAAAAATAAAAATAGACGCTTTTCTGAAAAAATTTAATTTCAGTGAGGAATTTAAAAAATATTATTTATACCCAATGTGTGCATCAATTTGGTCCAACCCTATAAATAAAATTAAAGATTATAAAACACATTTTCTTATAAAATTTTTCGTAAATCATGGTTTAGTTAATTTATTTTTTAGGCCACAATGGAAAGTAGTTAAGCTTGGTAGCAATAAATATATAAAAAAAATTGTAGAGTTATCTGATATTAAATTTTTCATAAATAACAACGTAAAATCAATTAAAATTATTAAAAATAAAATTAAAATTAAAAATAAAAATAAATTAATAAATTATGATTATTTAATCTTTGCTAACCACACTAACGAAATATGCAAAATACTTCCTTATAATTTTAAAAAACACAAAAAAATATTATCATCAGTGGATTATCAGATTAATGATGCGTGCTTGCACACGGATTCATCATTAATGCCAAAAAATAAATATAATTGGTCAAGTTGGAACTTTATTAAAACTAAAGATGATGCTTCAAGATTAACTTACTGGATGAATTATTTACAAAATCTAAAATGTAAAAAAGATTATTTTGTCTCTATAAATTCAAACGATTTAATAAATAAGACTAAAATAATAAAAAAAATAAAATATAGTCATCCTGTATTTAAGCATAATAAAGAATATACATTTCAAAGATTGCAAAAAATCCAAGGTAATAAAAATATTTATTACTGTGGCGCATGGTGTGGCTATGGTTTTCATGAAGACGGCGTTGTGTCAGCAAGAAATGTTACAAATTATTTATTGTAATGCAAAGTTCCCTTCAACTTGGAAGCGTATTTCATAATAGGGTTTTTCCATTTAATCATCAATTTAATTATAAAACATTATCAATTCTTATTAATTTAGAAGAATTAAATAATATAAATAAGTTATTTTTATTTTCTATTAACTCATTCAATCTTTTTAGCTTTTTTTTTAAAGACCATGGCGAAAGAAATGAAAATATTAATCCAAAAAACTTTATACTAGGAAACATTGCGAAAAAGTTTAATGATAAAAAGAATTATACTGTTTATTTGTACTGCACACCTTCATTTCTTGGTTATGTATTTAATCCAATTTCTATTTATTTATGCAAAAACAATAAAAATGAAATTAAATATATTTGTTATGAAGTAAAAAACACGCATCATGAGCAACATTGTTATTTTATTAAAATTAAAAAAAAATCAAAAAAAATTTATTCTAAATTAAAAAAAAAATTTTATGTTTCTCCTTTTTTACAAATGAATTTGGGATATAAATTTTATTTATTAAATAATAAAAATAATTTTTTATTAAATATAGATGTATACAAAAAGAATCAAATAATTCTTAAAACTGGTATTTCTTCAAAAACTTTTGCTCTTAATAGTCTTTCCTTAATTTACAATCTTATTAAGAATGTATTTTTTGCACAAAAAATTATGATACTTATACATTATCAGGCAATTAAAATTTTTAATAAACAAAAAACTTTTTTTTCTAAACCACAAAAAAATAATGATACAGTATCTTTTCATGGATAGTTTATTTAAAAGATATTTAGATTTTAAACTTCAAGATATTAAATGGGGTGAAATAAAGGTTAATTTCAAAAATTCTTATGAAAAGATTTTTAAAGCTAAAGAAGGAAATTTAAGTTCTAATATTTTAATTAAAAATAATTCTTTTTTTAAAGACTTGTTTCTTAGGGGTGAGCTTGGATTTGCTGAGTCATACATAAATAATAAATGGGAAACTTCTAATTTAACAAATTTACTAAAAATATTATTAAAAAATCAACAGATTAAAAAAAAAAATTGGGCTGATAATTATTTTGCAACATTTATAGAAAAAATAAAATTTATTTTAAAATCAAATTCTATAAATCAAGCAAGAAAAAATATTCATTACCATTACGATCTTGGTAATAAATTTTATTCTTTCTGGCTAGACACTTCTATGACTTATTCCTCTGGAATTTTTCTTAACAATACTAATGATTTACCAACATCTCAAAATAATAAATATGATATCATCATAAAAAATTTAGATATCAAGTCTTCTGATATCGTTCTTGAAGTTGGTTCAGGCTGGGGTGGCTTTATAAAAAGAAATAATGAAATTACTAAATCCCAAATCGAGGGTTTAACGATCAGTGAACAACAATTTTCTTACGTTAATGATCTAATAAAAAATAATAATTTAAACAATAATTCAAAAATTATTTTTAAAGATTATAGGAAATTAGATTCTATTAATTATTATGACAAGATTGTTTCTATAGAAATGTTTGAAGCTGTTGGAAAAAAATATTGGGATATTTATTTTAAAACTTTAAATCAAGTACTAAAAAAAAATGGTAAAGCTTGTTTTCAAATAATAACAATTAATGATGATGAATATTCAAATTATATTAATCAAGTAGATTTTATTCAAAAATATATTTTTCCTGGTGGAGTACTTCCCTCAAAAAAAATTTTATATAAACTTTTTAAAGATAATAATTTTGAATTATATGAAGAAAAATCTTTTGGTAATGGTTATGAAAAGA
>ENA-OUVC01000179-OUVC01000179.1-marine-metagenome-genome-assembly--contig:-NODE-179-length-45284-cov-3.937510_pt1 | contig 45284 bp, 34 predicted proteins | sample MGYA00248622_ERZ508571 | MGnify/ENA primary metagenome ERZ508571 (study PRJEB26236, sample SAMN06267175) | marine metagenome | isolation source: Columbia River Estuary | place: USA:Columbia River Estuary... | reverse complement strand
GTTGCTAGGACACCAGCAACAATGTCGCCACCAACGTATGCGCCAAAGGCTGGGAATAAGAAGACTCGTGCTGATGGCAATAGTTCAATGCCAATTTCAGCCGCTGTAAAGATCGGCCATTTCTGAGCAGCAGTAATGAACGGTGCAACGCCAACTGGCTCTGGATCTACGCCAAGCAAAATCTCAACCATTGTGGCGTTACCAGCGATTGCAATTTCATAAACCTGGTCTGCTGAGACTTCAGCCTCAGTACAAACTTCTGCAATCAGTTCATTCAATGTGGCAAGACCCGCAGTTTGCATCAAACCTGCTGCGAGCGGATCCATCATGGTGGCCGAAATGCGTGAGATAACGTCGGCGCCAAATGGCTGTTGCTTATTCAGCATTGACTTAACTGCCATTGGGGTTCCAGTAACTAGATCTAGCAGCGTTGCCACAACGGTTGTAGTTCCAAGGTCAATACCGATTGCATAGTTTTGCGCTGAGGTATCCCCTGGCTCGACAGCAATCAAAGCTTCATTCACAACAACTGCAGTGACTTTGAAATCGTTCTTGCGAAGAACGGTTGGGAGTGTCTTAAGTACTGAGAGATCAGCCTCAAATTCCAAGTCATCCATAGCATCGCGCAAGCGATCAATGTCTGGACGCTGATCGTGAAGGGTTGGTTCAATAAGTTCTACATAACGTTTTTGAACAGCCGGGCGCAGAATTACTTGGCGTCCAACACCAACAGTTGCTGCCTTTGGACGAGTTGATAGTGGTGGAACATCAACCTTTAGGTTTCCATTTGCCCGAGCTACACATGCCAAACGCCAGCCATCAGCTAGTTGTTCTGGACTAAAAGCCCGAATGTCCAAGCGTGAAACCGGAACTTCACCCTCGATAACTTGGATCTTGCACTTCTTGCAAGTTCCATGACCACCACAGGTTGAGTCAATAGCTAGACCATTCCACGAAGCCGCATCAAAGACAGTTACTCCTGGTGGTACGCGAACATCAGTTCCACTTGGGGTGAACTGCAATTGAACGCGACCGAGTCCACTGACAGTTGTGTCAGCCTTTGTGCTTTCTTCGTTTGGCACGGTTTATCTCTCGCTTAGTTTGAAATTACGCTTCTTTGTTTGCGCGGAAATTGCTGATCCAATTTGCGCCCCACTGGTCTAAACCAAGTAGTAAATCTGCAGCACGAACTGCTTGCACTACTTCTGGAGTACGGCCGTCCATGATTGCCGAAGTTAGACCCATTGACATCGCCATTGGCATGAATGCTGAGTTCAAAGCATGACGATTTGGCAGACCGAATGAAACATTGGATGCACCGATCGACATGTTTAAGCCGTACTTTTCTTTAATCAAGTAAATGGTTTCAAGCGTGTGCTTAACATTCTCAGGATCAGCACCAACTGGCATGGCTAGTGGATCGATCAAAAGGTTATCTAGTGAGATGCCTTCTTTTTCAACGCGTCGCACAATCTTTTCCACAATTACCATGCGGTCTTTGGCAAGCATTGGAATTTCAATTTCATCATTTGGTAGCGCCAAGATGGCAGCGTCGTATTTCTTAACCAAAGGAAGGATGATGTCCATGCGCTCGTCTTCACCAGTCATTGAGTTGACCAGCGCTTTTCCTTCGTAGACGGCCAGGCCTGCATCAAGTGCTTCGATTACAGATGAGTCAATGCAGATTGGCAGGTCAGTTAGTGACTGAACTAGCTTGATGGCTCGGGCTAAAAGTGCTGGTTCATCAGTAAGTGGCACACCCATGTTCACGTCAAGCATGTCGCAGCCACCAGCAACCTGGTCAGCAACGTCGATGTTGATTGTGGAGAGATCATCAGCACGAAGCTTTTCCTGGAAGAGCTTGCGGCCAGTTGGGTTTAGGCGTTCGCCAATGATTACGAACGGTACATCGTCACCAATCGTTACGGTCTTGGTGGCGGAACTAAGCACTGTATGCATGGTCGTCCTTTACTTCGTTTGTGGTTGAGCTATTAGTTGCTGCTTGGCGAACTCTGCCCAGATCTGTCATAAGTCTTTCTAGTGTCTCATCATTTCTAAAGTCAGTTATGTGCAGGCCACGCACGCCTGGCTGAGCCAATGCGTGCTGGGCAAACTCCAAAGTCTGCAAATACGCTTCTTCGGCTGGATCAGCTGCCTTTTCCACGCGAGCAATTTGATCTGCAGGGACATCAATACCCGGCACACTGTTGTGCATAAAGTTCAGCGGCCGAGCGCCCTTAACCAAAACAACAGTTGGAATAATTGCGATCTTGCCGGCAAGCCCAGCATCGCGAACTCCAGCACAGAATTTTTCTAGTCGATCTTGGTGGTAACAAATCTGAAGCTGCAGGAACTTTGCGCCAGCTGCATACTTCTTAGCTACGCGTTGTACTCGATATTCAAACGGCGGGGCGCCAGGATTTTCAACTGCGCCAATGAACATATGCGGAGCTGGATCAATCTTGCGACCAGACATGTACTCGCCACGTTTGATTGTGCTCATTAGGCGAACAAGTTGCGGACCATCTAAATCAAAAACTCTACGAGCTTCGGTTTCATCACCGGCAGTTACATCATCGCCAGTAAGTGCAACATAATTTTCTACCCCAAACATTGAGGCGCCCATGATGTCGGCTTGTTGGGCTAGGCGATTCTTGTCGCGGCAGACAATCTGCAAAATTGGCTCTAAGCCAAGTTGCTTAATTGCAATTGCAGTTGCCACGTTTGATGCGTGTGCATGCGCTGCAGTGTTGTCCGTAGCATTGACACCGTCAAACCAGCCACGGAACCGATCTGCATACTTCTTTGCTTTTTCAAGTCCGTTTCCATCTAGGGAATGAAATTCAGCAGTAAAAACAGTTTCAGTTGTATTCATTAACTTTTGCTCGAGAGTCGACATTAATGATCAACTCCTTGTGAAACGACTTCTTCAGTTGTGTTCTTCCAACCAGCTGGAGTCCAGCGATCTCGCTTAGTGAAGAAGTTCTTCCAAGATGAAGTTCCCTTTAGGCGGTTATCAATCGGTGGACGTAAATGGTTGTATTCGTCCTTCCAAGATGACGGCAATGGCCAATCTTGTGTGCGGTCGTAGGCCTTTAGCCAAACGCATTTCATTTCTGGCTTCACTTCGCAGTGACCGTTTTCGCGCACTCCACCACATGGACCGTTGCGCAATGTTTTTGGACAATTCATTGGGCAAGTCATGCCCGTTGAATGCAAAACACATTGCCCGCAGTCTTGGCAACCCCAAACGGGTCCCTTAACTACGTGTTCAATAGTGGCGATAAAAGTTGTCATGTTGAAATTACTTGCCACGCTTAACTGCGATTAGTTCCTTAGCTTTGCGAACTGCAGTTGATGCATCTGCTGCGTAACCATCAGCGCCAACAACATCAGCGTATTCCTGGGTAACCGGAGCTCCACCAACCATGATGATTACGTCATCGCGCATACCAGCCTTGGTAATTTCATGAATGTTGACCTTGAACATCGGCATTGTGGTTGTTAGGAATGCGGACATACCAACAACGTCTGGCTGATGTTCCTTGATTGCATCAATGAACTTTTCAGGTGCACACTGAACACCGATATCAATAACTTGGAAGCCAGCGCCTTCAAGCATGATGTTTACAAGATTCTTGCCGATGTCGTGAACGTCACCCTTAACAGTTCCCATTAGGAATGTTCCTACGGTCTCAGCACCAGTGTCGGCAAGTAGCGGACGAAGTACATCTAATGCGCCACTCATGGCACGACCAGCAATCAACATTTCTGGCACGAAGTAGTCGCCGCGCTCGAAACGTGCGCCAACTTCTTCAAGTGATGGGATCAATGCATCGAACAGGATTGAGTCAGGTGTTAGCCCTTCCTCAAGTCCCATGTGGGTTAGCTCAAGTACGCGAGGTGCATTGCCTTCCATGGTCCGTTCGTACATTTCCTTTAGGATTTCGTCGGGTGTCATGCCGCTCCTTCTTGTTGTAAGCCTTGCACTTGGTTAAGTTCTCTACGCATAAGTTGGGCGATGTGCAATTCATCGCCTGGAGTAATTCTCTCAGCCGGACCACTAACTGACAAAGCCGCAATTGCCTTACCGTTGGCACCTAGAACTGGAATTGCAACTGCAATCAGTCCTTGTTCAAGTTCGTTACGAATAACTGCGTAACCAACTTCGCGAGCTTTTCGAATGTGCTGATCTAGTAATCCAAAATCTGTGATTGTTTCAGTTGTGCGCGGCGCCAAAGTGCTGGGCACAGTAGCTCCCCCAAAAGCAATTAACACTTTGCCGGCTGCTGAACAATGTGATGGCACACTTTCGCCAACCCAGTTACGGCTGCCCAATAAATAGGAGCCTTCAACCTGAGCAATGTTGTCGATGCCGTTATGTCCTGTTACTGCCAGGCTGACGGTTTCGTGCGTAATGTCGGCAATGCGTTCCATGGCTGGAGTTAATGAGCCAATCAAAGCTGTGTAAGCACCGCCGCGAACCGCGAACTGGTTTAGAACTGGCCCTGCTTCAAAGCCGCCAACTGTGCTTCTGGCCAAAAGTCCGCTTCGTTCCAAAGCGCTAAGAATTCGGGAAGTTGTTCCCTTGGCAAGACCTGTTGCCGCAACTAATTCACTTAAAGTTTGTGGATCCTCCGAATTGATAACTCGGATCAAAAGGTCACAGGCGCGATCGATGGATTGCGTTCCAGTTACTGGCTTTTCGCCTAACTCTTCGTTCATCACGCCTCCCCCTATATAGAGGTCAAATCTCGATCTGAAGCTTTCGAGAAAGTTTCACGATCTGGAACCTATGTTCCACATCGTACGCTAACATATCGGGTATTCGTCAAGCCTTTTTGATGAAAAGTTTCAACTTGTTATCTAACTAGATAGCCGCACAACAGGAGCCCGTTATGTTCCAGAACAAAAGCCCACGTTATGAAATTCTTTCGCAGGATGCCATGGCAGTCCTGGATAAGGGTTGGCGACGCATTGTTTCCGAAATGGGAGTCGAGTTTATGCACGAGCGCGCCTTGGACCTGTTCCGCGCTGCTGGGCAAAAAGTTGAAGGTAACAACGTTAAGTTCGATCCGGATTGGATTCTGGAGCAAGTTGCAAAGGCGCCGAGTGAATTCACGCTACAGGCACGCAACCCAGAGAAGAACGTAATCATCGGTGGCGACAACATGGTTTTTGCTGGCGTTTACGGTCCGCCGTTTGTGCGCGACTTGGGTGAGCGCCGGGATGGAACTCTTAAGGACTTCCAAAACTTCACCAAGCTTGGTCACATGTTTGGTGATCTAGACGTATCGAGCAGTGTTGTTGTTGAACCAAACGATGCCCACCTTGATACTCGTCACATCGACATGATCTATAACTTAATGACACTTAGCGATAAGCCATTTATGGGCAACGTTGTAACCGGCCTTAACGCCAGAGACACAATCAAAATGTCTGAAATTATTTTCGGTTCTCGCGAAAGCATCGAGAAGACTCCAGCAATCATTTCTTTGATTAACTGCAACTCCCCACTTCGCTGGGATGATCGCATGTTGGAATCACTGTTTGAATACAGCGAAGCTGGACAGCCTTGCGTTCTAACCCCATTCCTTTTGATGGGCGCAATGAGCCCCGTGACAATTCCAGCATCTTTGGTTCAGCAGATTGCAGAAGCCTTAAGTGGTATCGCACTTGCACAGCTGGTTCGCCCAGGCTGCCCAGTTGTGTTTGGTTCATTCCTTTCAAACATTGACATGCAGTCCGGTTCTCCAATGTTTGGAACTCCAGAATCAGCAATGGGTCTGCTTTGCACTGGTCAGATTGCCCGTCACTTTAACTTGCCATTCCGTGGTGGTGGCGGACTAAACGCTGCCCAGACTGTTGATGCTCAGGCGGGTTACCAAACCTTGATGACAATGCACGCAACATTCCTTGCTGGCACAAACTTCGTTATGCACGCAGCTGGTTGGCTTGAAGGTGGCCTCGTAGCTTGCTATGAAAAGTTTGTTATGGACGTTGAAATTCTTCAGGCCATGCAGGCTGAGTTCACTCCATTTGAAATCGATGAAGCATCCTTGGCATTCGAAGCTCATGAAGAATCTGGTCATGGTGGTCACTTCCTAGGAACCCAGCACACTATGGAAAGATTCCGCGATTGCTTCTACCGACCATTCCTGTCTTCAGCAGATAACTTTGATCGCTGGTCACGCAATGGTTCAAAGACAACAGATGTGCGTGCCAACGAAATTGCGCACAAAATGATCGAAGAGTACGAACCTCCAGCAATGGATTCCGCAATCAAAGAAGAGCTTGACGAATGGGTCGACAAGCGCAAAAAGGAGTTATTAGCATGAAATCTGATATCGATATTGCTCGGGCAGCTACAACTGAATCAATTGTTTCGGTTGCAGCAAAAATCGGTATTCCTGCAGATGCAGTTCTGAACTATGGTCCAACAAAGGCCAAGATCAATATGGAATTCATCTCCTCGCTGAAATCAAAGCCAAATGGCAAGCTTGTGTTGGTTACAGCAATGACTCCAACCCCTGCGGGTGAAGGTAAAACAACAACGACAGTTGGCTTGGGCGATGGCTTGAATGCCATTGGCAAAAAAGCAATTGTTTGCTTGCGCGAACCATCCCTTGGTCCATGCTTTGGTATGAAGGGTGGCGCTGCTGGTGGCGGTTTCGCCCAGGTAGTTCCAATGGAAGACATTAACCTGCACTTCACTGGCGACTTCCATGCCATTGGTGCCGCGCATAACTTGCTTTCCGCAATGCTTGATAACCACATTTACTGGGGCAATGAACTAGGCATCGATGTGCGTCGTATCGCCTGGAAGCGCGTTATCGATATGAACGATCGTGCCTTGCGCGAAATCACCGCTGCACTTGGTGGACCAGGAAATGGTTACCCACGTGAAGCCGGATTTGATATCACCGTTGCAAGTGAAGTTATGGCAATCCTTTGTCTAGCAATGGATCTAGAAGATCTAGAGCGCCGCCTTGGAAACATTGTTGTTGGCTACACCCGCGACAAAGTTGCGATTACTGCAGCACAACTAAATGCAAATGGTGCGATGACGGTACTTCTAAAGGATGCACTGATGCCTAACTTGGTTCAGACTCTTGAGAACAATCCGGCTTTTGTACACGGAGGACCATTTGCAAACATTGCTCATGGTTGCAACACAGTATTGGCAACACATACTGCACTAAAGCTTGGTGACTATGTAGTTACTGAAGCTGGCTTCGGAGCTGACCTTGGTGCTGAGAAATTCTTCGACATTAAATGTCGCAAAGCCGGTCTAGAACCAGCTGCGGCAGTAATCGTTGCAACCGTTCGTGCGCTTAAAATGCATGGCGGCGTTGCAAAGGATGACCTTGGTAAAGAAAATGTTGCAGCCGTTGAAGCTGGACTTGCAAACCTTGGCCGCCACATCCGTAACGTACAAAAGTTTGGCGTTCCAGTTGTAGTTGGTGTCAACAACTTCACCACTGATACCGATGCTGAGTTTGCTGCGGTGCAAAAGTACTGCGCTGAAATGGGCGTTGACGCTATTCGCTGTACTCACTGGGCCGAAGGTAGTAAGGGCACGACTGAGCTTGCGAAAAAGGTTGTTGAAATTGTTGAAGGTGGAACTGCAGCTTTCAAGCCGCTCTACCCAGACACCATGTCACTTTGGGACAAGGTCTCGACAATCGCAACGGAAATCTATGATGCTGGCGAAGTAGTTGCCGACAAGAGCGTGAAGGATCAGTTCAAGGTATTTGAAGATGCCGGTTACGGTCACTTCCCGATCTGTATGGCTAAGACTCAGTACTCATTCTCAACAGATGCAGCAGCCAAGGGTGCACCATCTGGCCACACTGTTGCGATTCGGGAAATCCGCTTAAGTGCGGGTGCTGAGTTCATTGTGGTTGTAACTGGAGACATCATGACAATGCCAGGCCTGCCTAAGGTTCCAGCTGCAAATAGCATCAAGCTCGAAAATGGCGAAGTTGTAGGTTTGTTCTAACAAGTTTGTAAAACGCCAGACAGGTGTTGCCCATGACGCATAATGTTGCGCCATGGGCAACACTAATTTGGCGGAAAGTAGTTCCGTTCAATCGGTAGATCGAGCCTTAATGATCCTCGAGATATTGGCACAACGCGGTGAATCTGGTGTTACTGAAATCGCAGCCGACCTTGGAGTTCACAAATCAACCGCTTCCAGACTTATGTCTGCCCTATTGAATCGTGGCCTGGTTGATCAAGTTTCGGATCGCGGTCGCTACCGATTAGGACTTGGCTTAGTTCGCCTTGCCGGATCAGTTACTAGTTCACTAGATGCAGTTTCAGGATCCCGAGCTGTCACCAAGGCCTTAGCTACTGAAGTCGGCGAAACCGTAAACATCGCAGTACTTGATAACAACCGAGTTTTGTACGTTGATCAAGTCATCGGCCCCTCGATGGTTTCCATGCGAAGTTGGCTTGGACATAGTGTTCCGACTCATTGCACAGCCAGCGGCAAAGTCCTGACTGCCTGGCTCGATGAATCGGATCGGATTTCAGCTCGCCCAAGTTCTTGGAAAAAGCTGGCTGCGAACACAATTACTTCTGGTGAGGCACTTGAAAAGGAACTTAAGCGAGTGCGCGAACTTGGTTACGCGGTGGCGAATCAGGAGATGGAGCCAGACTTTATGGCAGTCGCTGCGCCCATTAGAGATGAGCACGATGAGGTAACTGCCGCACTAGTTATTTCCGGGCCAGCCAGTCGTATTAAGCCTGAAGATTTTGAGTCGTTAGGCCACATTGTGAAACAGAGTGCATCCAAGCTTTCGGGTAATCCGAACTTCTGGCGAGAGTAAGGTTTTTACCTATGAAATACGAAAAAGTGACTGAACTGTTTATCAACGGAAAACGTCAAGGCAGCTCTTCGGGAGAAATCCGAAATGTTTTGCATCCTGCTGATGGACATTTAGTTGCCACCTTCCATGAGGGCGGCGCAGCCGACACAGTTTCAGCCATTGACGCCGCGCGAAATACTTTTGATGGCACGCACTGGCCATCGTTTAGTGGTGAGCAGCGTGGAAAGATTCTGGAACAAGTTGCCGAGATTCTGGAGCGCGACAAAGAACTATTCGCCCAAGCTGAATCAGAAGACACTGCAAAACGAATTGTTGAAGCCCGCTACGACATTGATGATGTAATTTCTGTGTTCAGATACTTTTCTAAGTTGGCACCAAAGTCACATGATCGGGAAGTAGATCCAGGTCGCGAAAACGTACGAAGCACCATGACGTCCGAACCTATTGGTGTTGTTGCAATGATCACGCCTTGGAACTATCCCCTATTACAGGCTTCTTGGAAGATGGCCCCAGCAATTGCAACTGGTTGCACATTCGTTATTAAGCCAAGTGAACTTACGCCAACAACAACATCAATGATGATGGATGTGTTTACCGAAGCCGGACTTCCAGCCGGTGTTGCAAACTTAGTTCTTGGTGCAGGAGCTGTTGCAGGTGGACCACTTAGTACTCATCCAGGTGTAGACATGGTTTCATTCACCGGAAGCTTGGCAACTGGTAAACGGTTAATGATTAATTCTGCCGAGACAATCAAACGAGTCGCCCTTGAACTCGGTGGTAAGAATCCAAACATTATTTTTGCTGATGCAGATTTGGACGCTGCAATCGATAATGCACTTACTGCTGTCTTCTTGCACTCAGGTCAAGTATGTTCTGCAGGTGCGAGACTTCTAGTCGAGAAAAAAGTTCATGACCAAGTTGTCAATGAGATTGCACGTCGAGCTGAACTAATCCGCCTCGGTGGCGCTCACGACGAAGATGCTGAAACCGGCGCATTAATCAGCGCGGCACACCGTGACAAGGTTGAACGTTATGTAGCTGATGCCCTTGCCGAAGGTGCGGTATTGCGTGCCGGAGGAAAGCGTCCTGAAGGATCGCAGTTTGCAAATGGCTTTTTCTATCGCCCAACAGTGCTAGATAACTGCACTACTGAGATGTCCTGTGTTCAGGATGAATCCTTTGGGCCTATCTTGACCGTAGAAACATTCGAAACTGAAGATGAAGCCATAAAACTTGGCAATGACACCATCTTTGGACTAGCCGGAGCCGTATGGACAACTGATTCAGAAAAGGCGCAACGCATGGCACGGCGCCTTCGTCATGGAACAATTTGGATCAACGATTATCATCCTTATGTTGCGCAAGCAGAATGGGGTGGCTTCAAGCAATCAGGCAACGGCCGCGAGCTTGGCGAAGCGGGGCTTGCAGAATATCTAGAGCACAAGCACATTTGGCAAAATCTAGCTCCAGCACCATCGGAGTGGTTCACACCAGCGAAAGGGCAAGTAAATGTCTAATAACTCGAGTGCTATCTCAGTTAACAATCTGTGGCAGGTCTTCGGTCCCAACCCAGAAAAGATTGTTGACAGTCCAGATGCCGCTTTGCCCCGTGCCGAACTGCGCGAAAAGACCGGTAATACTGCCGCCGTTCGTGACGTTTCATTTGACGTAGCTCCAGGTGAAGTCTTCGTTGTTATGGGTCTTTCGGGATCCGGTAAATCAACTCTGGTTCGCTGTTTAACCAGACTTATTGAACCAACATCGGGAAGCGTCGTACTAGACGGCGAAGACATCATGAAAGCAAATGATGCAAGGCTTCGAGAATTGCGCCGCACAAAGTTCTCAATGGTGTTTCAAAACTTTGGCTTATTGCCGCATCGCAAAGTAATTGACAACATTGCCTTTGCACTTGAAGTTAATGGCGTCAGCAAAGAAAAGCGTCACGCTCGTGCGAATGAAGTTATTGAACTTGTAGGACTTCAAGGTTTTGCCTACGCATATCCAGAACAGCTTTCGGGCGGTATGCAGCAACGAGTTGGTCTTGCTCGCGCTCTTGCAGTGGATCCTGAAGTTATGTTCCTAGATGAACCATTCTCGGCACTTGATCCATTAATTCGCCGGGATATGCAGACCGAAGTTATTCGACTTCACGAAGAACTCGGTAAGACCATGGTTTTTATTACTCATGACTTGTCTGAAGCCTTAAAGCTTGGTGATCGCATTGCAATTATGCGTGATGGTGCAGTTGTGCAAATGGGAACTGCTGAAGAACTGATTGCAAATCCTGCCGATGCTTATGTGGAAGATTTCACGCGCGATGTTCCTAAGTCCCATGTTCTTACGGTTCGCACTATTGCCCGACCACTAGCAGATTCCGAGACTGCGACTGGACGCACAATTCCAGCAGACACAGTAATTCGTGATGCAACCGCAGCCGTGCTTGATGCAAACGGACCAGTTGGAGTGGTCGAAGGTGGAAACATAATTGGCTACATTAAATCTCGCGACATCTTGCAGGTTGTCGGAGGCGGTACTCACGCATGAGCGTTAGGACTGAACCAGCAATAAAGATTGCGCCTAAATCAATTAGGCGTAGTTGGCTTCTTGGTGGCCTGTTAATCATTTGGGTTGCCGTTGCCCAAATCTTGCAAGGTAAAGCAACTTTGGAGCTAGCCGTTCCAGAGAACTCAAAGTTCACTGCCTGGGCGGGTGAAGTTGCGGACTCAATTCGAGATAACCGAAATGATGGTCTTGCCTTTAAGTACTTCTTTAATCCCATCCGAGAGTTTGTTGATGGTTTCGTAAACATCATTCGAGAATTCATTGCAATTCCAAACGGCAGCTCGAGTATCCCAGTGCTTGGATGGCTTGGCGTTATTTCATTAATTGGCTTTGTGGTTTTTGCAGTCTCAAACGTTCGTATGGCTTTTGCTGCAGTTGCCTTAACATTCGCTTGCGGCGCCCTAGGTCTATGGACAGATTCCATGGATACCTTGGCAATGACGTTTGCTGCTGTGATTCTCTCCCTTGCGATTGGAATTCCAGTTGGAATTTGGGCTGGACTTTCAGATCGAGTACTTAAAGTAGTGACGCCGATTCTCGACTTGGCGCAGATCTTGCCTACTTTGGTTTACTTGGCTCCCCTTGCTCTTGTCTTTTTGATTGGTCCAGCGTCAGCCACTATCGCAACCATGGTTTACAGCATTCCAATTGCGGTTCGCTTAACAGCATTTGGAATTCGTGGCGTGCCAACCAGCCCAGTTGAAGCCGGTACTTCAATGGGTACGACTAAGCGACAACTGTTACGTAAAGTTCAACTCCCGATGTCGTCACGCACAATCATTATGGGAATTAATCAAACGGTTATGGCAGCGCTTTCCTTTGTGGTTATTGCAGCACTAATTGGCGCACCTGGACTTGGTAAGCCAGTTATTGATGCTTTGATTATTCGAAATGTCGGCGATGGGTTTGTTGCTGGCATTGCAGTTGTCTTGATTGCCATCATGTTGGATCGAAGTACGTCTGCTGCGATCACAAAGAAGGACACATTTGTTCCACCGTCTGAAGCCGATCGCAAGCGTAGAAAACTTGCTCTCATAATTGCTGGAATCACAGCGATCGTTGGGATTGTGTTATCCCGTCAAATGGCTTGGGCGGCATTCTTTCCAAAACAGGTAGACATTAGCTCGCAAGTTGCAAATGTATCTGACTCAGCTGTGACTTGGGTGACTGAAAACATGGAACTGCTCACTGCAGGCCTAAGTAAAGCAGTCACAGTTGGAGTGCTAAATCCACTTGAAAGCATCCTTGCTAACTCACCTTGGTACTTAACGATTGCCATGATCACTCTGATCTCGCTAATTCTTGGTGGAATTAGATCGGCAATTGTTTCTGCAACTTTGTTAATTGCCGTTGTTGCAACTGGTCTTTGGTACGACACCATGATCACATTCACGCAAACCATTGTGGCCACTATGCTCACGATGATTGTTGGTGTAGTAGTTGGCGTTTGGATTGGAAGAAGTGTTCGAGCTGAGCGAGCCTTGCGACCAATCCTGGATGCGGGTCAAACCCTGCCCGCTTTCGTATATCTAATCCCGATGCTTGGTTTCTTTGGACCATCGAGATTTACCGCTATTGCCACTGGCATTGTGTATTCGATTCCAATTGTGGTAAAAATCGTGGGCCAAGGCATTAGAGAAGTGCCCGTAAACATGGTGGAAGCGGCTACTTCAACAGGTTCCACCAAGTGGCAACTTATAACGAAAGTACAACTTCCAGCCGCAAAGAAGTCCCTGCTACTGGCAACTAATCAAGGATTGATATTTGTACTAGCGGTTGTGGTCATCGGTGGCTTTGTAGGCGGCGGTGGCCTTGGCTACTTGGTGCTACTCGGAGCCTCAAAGCCCGAACTTCAAGGAAAAGGCCTGGTCGCAGGCTTCTGTATCTTGTTGCTTGGCGTGATGATCGACCGAATCGCACAGTACATGGTGGCCCGAAATTCGGCCCCAAAGCACTAGATTTCAAACTAACAAACGTTGGTTTGAAGGACTGTCGCAAGATGGTTCATTTCCTAGCGAGGAGATAAGAATGGTTCGGAACAAAAGAGTTGGTGCAAAAGCCTCTGTGCTTGCCGCAGCAGCTGCATTGTTGCTAACTGCATGTGGTGGCGCAGGCGTTGATGCAGAAGCATCAGCAGCCCCATCAGGTGATGCAGCTGTAGCAGCTTGTGGTTCATACGCAATCGCAATGCACGCTTGGGTTGGTTACACAGCTTCAGCACAGGTCATAACCGAAGTTGCTAAGGCAAACGGTTGCGACATTTCGCAGGTCACACTTGCTGAAGCAGGCGTAACTTACGATGCAATGGAAAGTGGATCTGTTGACCTAGTCGTAGAAGACTGGGGCGGCGGCCGCTGGCAAGAATGGGCAGATCGTGGCGCACTTGTTGAAGTTGGCGACAACGGAAACGTAGGCATCATCGGTATGTACGTTCCTCAGTGGATGGCTGATGAATACCCAGACATTACTGATTCAGCAAACCTAAACAAGTACGCAGACCTTTTCGTCACTGACGAATCAAAGGGCAAGGGTGCTTGGTATGAAGGTCCTCCGGGATACACAACAATTGGTGAGAAGTTGGTTTCCGCAAATGACCTTAACTTCACTGTTCTCCCACAAGGGTCAGAAGCAGCTCTAATTGATGTGTTCACAAAGGCATCAGAGAACAAGACTGCTGCAATCGGTTATTGGTGGACGCCACAGAACTTCCTAGCGAAGGTTCCTATGGCTCGCGTCAATTTCCCAGCTAATGACTGGACAGATGCTGCAGAAGCTTCAGGTCTAACTGACTACCCAGAGTTACCTCTGATCAAGTTGGCAACACCTAAGGCAATGGAGGCTAACGATGCTTTTACCAAGATCGTTAAGAACTTCAAGTGGACAAATGATGACCAGAATGCAGTAGCAGCTGACATCGAATCCGGAACTGATCCTGCAGTAGCAGCTCAGAAGTGGATCGATGCAAATGCTGAGACAGTAGCTGGTTGGCTTAAGTAAGTCCGACTAGTAAGTCACCTAAAACTGGTGGGTCCAAGAAATTGGGCCCACCAGTTTTTTCATTCCGCTTGACCTTGTGCGCCTACAAGAGGACGATTGAGTTGTTGCGCACAACGCACTCTGTTGCATAGTTCGCAACAGTAGATTTCAAGCGAATGAGGATTACTCGTGAAAAAAATCGTAATCATTGGTGGCGGAATTGTCGGTAGTTCATTAGCTGACGAGTTGACTGAACGCGGTTGGACTGATGTAACTGTTCTTGAGCAAGGTCCAATGCCGGCGCCTGGTGGATCGACTTCTCATGCTCCAGGCCTAGTACAAAAAGTTACTGGCAATAAAACTCTTGCAGCTATGGCAGACCAAACTATTAACAAACTTTTAACGATTGAACATGAAGAAGGTCCTGGCTTTTATCAAGTTGGTTCCCTTGAAATTGCAACTACTCCAGAACGTCTTAAGGAATTGCACCGCCGCACAGCTTGGCTTCACGCCTACGGTTACGAAGCCGAAGTAATCTCACCAGAGCGCGCCGGTGAACTTCATCCAGTGCTCGATCCCAAATCAATTCTTGGCGCGATCTACTGCCCTACTGACGGCATCGCCAAGGCAGTTCGCTCAGTTCAAGCGCTACAGCGTCTTGCTGAATCTCGTGGTGCAATTTTCAAAGATCGCACTGAAGTAATTTCTATTGAACAAGAAGCTGGTCAAGTAACTGGCGTAATGACAGATCAAGGTTTCTTCCCAGCCGAGATCGTTATCTCTTGTGCTGGAATTTGGGGACCAAAAGTTGGCCGCATGTTTGGCATGGCAAAAGCTTTCCAACCTCTTGCGCATCAACTTGCTTGGACTGAAGACATCCCTTCCCTTGCGGATCAAACTGAAGAAATCACAATTCCGATCATGCGTCATCAAGGCGAGGATCTTTACTTCCGTCAGCGCTTTAACGGCATGGGAATTGGTTCCTACTTACACCGCCCACTTCCGGTTGAATCTGAGGAAATCCTGCCATTCGACAAGGCAGAAATCATGCCAAGTCAGATGACATTCACTGCTCCGGAGTGGGAACCAGTGCAAGGAATTGCAGGTCAAGTACTACCAGAACTAAAGGACGCCAAGATCGTCGATGGCATGAACGGAATGTTCTCGTTCACTGTTGACACTTTCCCACTTATGGGTGAATGGAACGGTCTAAAGGGATTCTGGGTTGCCGAGGCAGTTTGGGTAACGCAGGCAGTTGGCGTTGCTCGCGCTACTGCCGAATGGATAATCGATGGTCATCCAAAACTTGCAGTTCACGAATGCGATGTAAATCGTTTTGAGCAACATCAACTTGGACCAAACCACATCTCAATGCGTGGTGCTCAGAACTACATTGAGGTTTACGACATTATTCATCCATTGCAGCCAATGGAAAAGCCTCGCCCACTTCGCACCACAGGTTTCTACCATCGCCAGCAAGAACTTGGTGGCTACTTCCTCGAAGCATCTGGCTTTGAACGCCCACAGTGGTACGAAGCCAATAAAGATCTTGTTGCGAAGTATCCAACGCCAGCCCGCGATGAATGGTCGGCTCGTTATTGGTCACCAATCATTGGCGCTGAAGCGCAATACGTTCGCGAAAATGTTGGTTTGTTCGACATCACTGCACTTAAGCGGATTGAAGTTACCGGAAAAGGCTCCATGGAGTTCTTGATGGAACAGACAACAGGCAAACTCGATAAGGCCCCAGGCTCAGTAACCTACTGCTTGATGCTTACCAAGGACGCTGGAATTCTTTCTGACGTAACAGTTACTCGGTTAGCTGAAACTCACTTCATGATTGGTGCCAACAGTGCAATCGATGTGGCTCGCCTAAAGTCCGCAGCTCCAGACACAGTTCACATCAAGGATGTAACTTCTGGCACGGTTGGACTTGGTTTATTTGGACCACACGCTCGCAAGGTCGTTGAGAAGTTAACAAACGTTGATGTATCAAATGAAGCCTTCGGTTACTTCAAGGCAAAGTCTCTTTACTTAGATCAAGTCCCAGCAACACTTTGGCGCTTGTCTTATGTCGGTGAACTTGGATATGAAATTTACACCGATGCTGACATGGCATTAAAACTTTGGGACACTTTGCTAGAAGCCGGTAAAGAGTTTGGAATCATTCCTGCAGGTCGTGGCGCATTTAATTCAATGCGCCTAGAAAAGGGTTACCGGTCTTACGGAACTGACATGACTAGTGAACACAATCCACATGAAGCTGGTTTGGCGTTCTCAGTTCGCAAGGGTGGCGGCTACATCGGCGCTGATGCGTTTGAGGCATTGGATCCAGCAGCCATCAGTCGCAAACTAGTTTGTCTCGTATTCGAAAACCCAGAGCACGTTGTGATGGGTAAGGAACCAGTATTTGTAAACGGCGTTCCAGTTGGTTACACAACCAGTTCCTACTTTGGACATTCAATTGGTAAGCAGATTGCATATGCCTGGTTGCCTATTGATCACACCACTCTTGGTACCCAAGTAACCGTTAAGTACTTCGACTCGATGTATTCAGCTGTCGTCAGTGATGACCCGCAGTTCGATCCATCGATGTCCAGACTGCGCTCTTAATCCAGCAAAGATAGGGTTTCTCTTATGGCGAATATGACTCGTAGACGTACCGTAGAACTTCCGGATCATCCCGATTTCCTTTGGGTTGCCGACCAAAAACCAAAGAAGTCCTATGACGTAATCATCATTGGCGCTGGCGGTCATGGCCTTGCTACTGCTTACTACTTAGCCAAGAACCACGGCATTACCAATGTTGCTGTCATTGAAAAAGGCTGGTTGGCCGGCGGAAACATGGGTCGTAACACAACCATCATTCGCTCTAACTATCTATGGGATGAGTCCGCGGGAATCTACGATCACTCGCTAAAGCTTTGGGAAAACCTGGAAGAAGAAGTTGGCTATGAAATGTTCTTTAGCCAGCGCGGAGTTATGACACTTGCTCACAGTGTGAGTGATGTTCGTTCCAAGCAGCGCAACTTCTACGCTAACCATGTAAACGCAGTTGACAGTGTTTGGTTAACTCCAGAAGAAGTTAAAGAAATTGCTCCGATCGTAAACATCAGCGAAGACATTCGCTATCCAGTTATGGGAGCTACGTTCCAACCTCGCGGTGGCATTGCAAAGCATGACTGGGTTGCCTGGGGTTATGCCAAAGCTGCTGCTGACCTAGGTGTTGACATTATTCAAAACTGTGAAGTCACTGGCTTCAAGATCGTCGACGGCAAAGTCCAAGGAATCAAAACGACGCAAGGTGACATCGCTGCTAACAAAGTAGGAATGGTCGCTGCTGGTCATACTTCAGTTCTAGCAAACATGGCTGGCTTTGATGTTCCGCTCCAGAGTCGTCCATTGCAGGCACTTGTTTCTGAACTAAATGAGCAAGTTTTGGATACCGTCATCATGTCTGGCGCAGTTCACGTCTATGTAAGTCAGGCGCACAAGGGCGAATTAGTTATGGGTGCAGGTACTGACTCATACAACTCATACGCACAACGTGGCGGTTTCCACGTGATTGAACATCAGCTTGCAGCAGCCTGCGAGCTTTTCCCGATCTTTGAGCGCGCTCACATGCTTCGCACTTGGGGTGGAATTGTCGATATTGCACCTGATGCATCCCCAATCATTGGTCTAACTCCAGTTGAAAATCTGTTTATTAATTCAGGTTGGGGTACTGGTGGTTTCAAAGCCACACCAGGCTCTGGCTGGGTTATGGCCGCCACTATTGCAAGTGGCGAACCAGATGCATTAGCAAAACCATATGCCCTGGATCGTTTTATCTCCGGTCACTTAATCGACGAGCACGGCGCTGCCGGCGTGGCCCACTAAGGAATCACAATGTTGCATATCCCTTGTCCATACTGCGGTCCACGCGATGAAACTGAGTTTCATTACGGTTCCGAAGCACATGTTGCCTACCCAGAAAACTCTGCAAACTTAACCGACGAAGAGTGGGCCAAGTTTGTGTTCATTCGTTCAAACCCAAAGGGTTGGATGGCTGAACGTTGGGTACATAGCGCCGGTTGCCGCCGATGGTTCAACGTTTGGCGAAACACTATTAACCACGAATTCGGACCTTCTTATAAACCATTCACCCAACAGCCAAAGAGTCCAGCATGAGCACAGTAACTTTCACTTTTGATGGCAAGCAGTACTCCGGAGAAAAAGGCGAAAGCCTAGCTTCTGCCCTATTGCGCAACGGGGTATTGCATTTCACCGATAGTTCTTACAAAGATCGTCCGCGCGGAGTTATGGGACTTTGGGTTGAGGAAACCAATGCTCTAGTAAATGTTGACTCTGGTGCAGGCGAACCACTTAAGCCAGCTACCACTATTGAGATCGTTGAAGGGCTAGTTGTCCGCAGCGCTCAAGGTGTAGGCGACTTGCCTGATACTCGCGACAATTCCCGTTACGACAAGGCAAACCGTCACGTAGATGTCCTGGTAGTAGGTGCTGGAACTTCTGGTCTTGAATCTGCAAAGAAGTTCTCTGATCAGGGCAAGAGCGTCATTGTTATGGACGACAAGCCAACTGCTGGTGGACATCTGGTCTACTTGGGTCAGCCAGTTCCAGCCGAACTTCTCGCGGTACTAGAACGGGAAAATGTAACCTACTTGCCGCGCACCACAGTGCAAGGTTTGTATGACCAGGGATACTCCGTTGCAACGGAACGTCGCACTGATCATCTTGATGTCAAAGTGCATACCGAAATGTCACGCATTAGAACTTGGCATATCCGTGCCGAGCACACTGTGCTTGCAACAGGTGCATTCCAGCGTCACTTAGTTTTCGCCAACAATGACCGTCCAGGAATCATGCTTTCGCATGCCGCAGCCACCTATGTTTCAAATGGTGCTAACCCATTCAAGACAGCGGTTGTTGTAACCGTTGATAACCAGGGTTACCGCGATGCGATTAGATTGCACAAGGCTGGAGTTCATGTAGCAGCTGTTGTTGACATCAGAAAAAAGGTTTCCAAGTCCTCAAAGAAATCGTCTCGCAAAGCCATAGAAAAACTAGGTATTCGCCTGATTAAGGGTGCAACTGTAATTGATACCCAAGCAAACCTTGATGGCTTGCTCAGCAGTGTCACAATTGTGGATGCAAAATCAGATCTTCAGGAAACGATCAAAACAGATCTGTTAGCTGTTTCAGGTGGGTGGACTCCAATTGTTCACCTGGCTACTTTCATCGGAATTAAGCCGACTTGGAGTGCAAAGCGCGCTGCGTTCATCGTTAAGCACAAGGATTCCCTAACTAGCACAACTGGAATGTTGGCTGGCGAATTCGGTGACGATGATGAAGCTGCGATCTTCTTTGGTCCAAAACTTTCAACAGAACAAGCCTTAGTTGCCTTCGTTGATTACCAGCGTGATGCAACCTACCGTGATTTCAAGCGCGCAATTGATGCCGGTATGCGAAGCATCGAACACGTGAAGCGCTACACCGCAATTGGTACTGCGCATGATCAAGGTAAGACCAGTGGGACCGTAACCATGGGCCTAATCGGTCAAGCGATTGGCAAGGCACCAGATGAAATTGGTTCCTTAACTTTCCGTCCACCATACATTTCAATTCCATTCGCAGCTCTTGCTGGTCGCGATCGTGGATTGCTTTCTGACCCAGAGCGAACTACTCCAATTCATTCTTGGCATCGAGCAAGTGGCGCTCCGATGGAAGATGTCGGCCAATGGAAGCGACCTTGGTACTTCCCTATGCCTGGTGAATCCATGCATGCCGCGGTACTGCGCGAATGTGCTGCAGTTCGTGAAGACGTTGGAGTTATGGATGCCTCAACCCTTGGCAAGATCGACATCCAAGGCAAAGATGCCGGTCAGTTCTTGGATTTGATTTACACAAACATGTTCTCCACGCTGAAAGTTGGCATGAGCCGTTACGGCTTAATGTGCGGCATTGATGGCATGGTCTTTGACGATGGCGTGACTACTCGAATCAGTGAGAACCACTGGCTGATGACTACCACTACTGGTGGCGCAGCTAAGGTTCTGGACTGGCTTGAGGAATGGTTGCAAACCGAATGGCCACACCTTGAGGTTTACTGCACATCAGTAACTGAGCAGATTTCTACAGTTGCCATCGTTGGTCCAAAGAGTCGTGAATTGATGAGTCGTCTGGCTCCATCACTTGATGTTTCAAATGAAGCTTTTGCTTTTATGGAGAATAAGCATGCAGATGTTGCTGGCGTCCCGGCGCGCATTGCCCGGATCTCATTCTCCGGCGAACTTGCCTACGAAATCAACGTGCCAGCAATTTACGGATTGCACATTTGGGAATCTGTCATGGCAAAGGGTGCTGACCTAAACATCACGCCATACGGCACCGAAACCATGCACGTGCTTCGTGCTGAAAAGGGATTCGTAATCGTTGGCCAAGAAACTGATGGAACTCAAACTCCAGATGACTTGGACATGAATTGGATTGTTTCCAAGAAAAAGGATGACTTCATAGGAAAGCGTTCATTTAGTCGAGCCGATACTGCTCGCGATGGACGTCATCAATTGGTAGGAATTCTGCCTGATGATGGCAGTTACGTAATTCCCGAAGGTGCCTACATAGTGGCTGGTGCAGACGAGAAAACTGCACCGCCAGTTAAACACATTGGTTACATCACCAGTTCTTATGACTCGGCTGCACTTGGTCGTTCATTTGCCCTAGCACTAGTTGCTAATGGACTGGCTCGTAAGGGCGAAAAGATTGCCATTCCAATGGCTGATCGCGTTGTAACTGGTGTAATCACCGATTCAGTATTTGTTGACAAGGAGAACACACGTCGTGACGGTTAATCTCGAATTTGCAAAGAGCCCACTAGGTGGCGCGAAGCACGGTGGCCTTGATAAAGCTGTCTTGATTCAAGAGGTTCCCTTTACTCCTGGCTTTGACTTGCGAGTGGATCCAGACTCCAGTGGATTCGCCGCAGTAAGCCAGGCGCTTGGACTTAACTTGAATCCAAAAGTTGGAACGGTGGTTCGCAACAATGCTGCTTGCATAGTTGGCGATGAATTGCCGGCAGCCGGCGGAATTAGCGCTCTATGCCTAGGCCCAGACTGGTGGTACTTAACTGGTACTGCTGATATCCAGGCACTGCTAAAGCCAGTCCAGGAATCACATCACATTTCACTGGTGGACGTAAGTTCCCAGCGAACCAAGATTGAAGTTTATGGACCAAATGCAAAAGACGTACTTGCTCACTACTGGGAACAAGACCTTCGGGATGAATATTTCCCAATTGATGCCTGCAGCCAAGGTGTCTTAGCTAAGGCTCCACTCATAATGTGGCACTGTTGCGAAAACTGCTACCTGCTATTCCCACGTGCATCATTTGCAAAGCATCTTTGGACTGCTTTGACTGATGCCGCAGTTGAGTACCTGTAAAATCAGTTAACACTTTCTAACTTAAAAGTAGGCACCATGACTGCGGTCATTCTCGATGGAAAAGCTACTGCTGCTGCAGTAAAAGCAAATCTAGCAACGAGAGTTGCTGCCTTAAATGCCAAAGGAATCTTTCCCGGTCTTGGCACAGTCTTAGTTGGCGATGATCCAGGTTCGCACTCTTACGTTGGTGGCAAACATAAAGACTGTCATGAAGTTGGAATCACTTCAGTTCGTGAAGATCTACCAGCCTCCGCTACTCAGCAAGACGTTTTGGATGCAATTGCGCGACTTAACGCTGACCCAGCCTGCACTGGATACATTGTGCAGTTGCCACTTCCAAAAGGACTTGACTCTAATGCCGCACTCGAAGCAATTGACCCACGCAAAGATGCCGATGGCCTACATCCAACAAACCTTGGTCGCTTAGTTCTTGGCGAACCTGCACCACTACCTTGCACCCCGCGTGGCATCGTAGAGCTACTTCGCGCTTACGACGTAAACATAGATGGCGCTGAAGTTTGCATCATCGGTCGTGGCGTTACTGTCGGTCGTCCACTTGGACTTTTGTTAACCCGCCGCAGCGAAAATGCAACGGTGACGTTATGTCACACCGGAACCAAAGACATGACGGCGCACATTAAGCGTGCTGACATCGTGGTAGCTGCTGCTGGTGTCCCCCATTTCATCAAGCCCGACATGATCAAGCCAGGTGCCGCATTGCTAGATGTTGGCATCACTCGCACTGATGCTGGTCTACTTGGTGACCTAGACCCAGCTTGCGCTGAAGTTGCTGGCTGGATTGCTCCGATGCCTGGTGGAACTGGTCCAATGACTCGTGCCATGTTGCTAGCCAACGTAGTAGACACTGCAGAAGGAAATCTCTAATGACCATCAAAGAATATGACTACGTAATCATTGGTGGCGGATCTGCCGGATCGGTTTTAGGTAATCGCCTATCCGAGAATCCAGATAATGAAGTTTTAGTTTTAGAAGCCGGGCGCAAAGACTCTTGGTGGGATGTTTACATTCACATGCCAGCTGCATTGACTTTCCCAATTGGAAACAAATTCTATGACTGGATGTACGAAACTGATCCAGAGCCATACATGAATGGTCGTCGGGTTTACCAAGGTCGCGGCAAGATTCTTGGTGGTTCAGGCTCTATTAACGGCATGATTTTTCAGCGCGGAAATCCAATGGACTACGAACGCTGGGCGGCCGATAAAGGTATGGAGAACTGGGACTTCGCTCACTGCTTGCCTTACTTTAAGAAAATGGAAAACGCTACTGGCGTTCCTAATGATAAGAAATACCGGGGACACGATGGTCCGCTTTATCTAGAAAAAGGACCTGCCAAGAATCCGTTATTCAAAGCTTTCTTTGATGCCGCAGTTGCTGCTGGCTTTAATCGGACAGACGATGTCAATGGTTATAGCCAAGAAGGTTTTGGTCCGTTTGATAAGAATGTTAAGAAAGGTCGTCGCTGGTCTTCAGCGCGGGCTTACTTACATCCAGTCATGCATCGAAAGAATTTAACAATTCAAACTCGTCACCAAGTACACCGCGTGATCTTTGAAGGCGACAAGGCAGTTGGCGTGGTTGCCCAGCGTGGCAAAACCATTATCGAGTACCGCGCAAAGAATGTAGTTCTATGTGGTGGCGCAATCAATACCCCACAGGTTCTGCAGCTTTCCGGAATTGGTCCAGCTGAACTACTCAAGAAGCATGGCATTGCAGTAGTTAAAGATCTGCCAGGTGTAGGCCAGAACTTGCAAGACCATCTTGAGGTCTACATTCAGCATGCTTGTAAGCAACCAATCACTATGAATCCAAATCTAAAACTTTGGAAGCGACCATTTATTGGTGCAGCTTGGTTATTTGCCCGCAAGGGTCCAGGTTCCACCAACCACTTTGAAGGTGGCGGCTTTGCTTGCTCCAATAACACGGTTAAGTATCCAAACTTGATGTACCACTTCTTGCCAATTGCGGTGCGCTACGACGGAACCGGAATTGAACAAGGCCACGGTTACCAAGTTCACGTTGGTCCTATGTATTCAGATGCTCGTGGCCGCATCGAAATTACAAGTGCTGACCCAATGGCTAAGCCTTCGATTCTGTTCAACTACCTTTCAACTGATCAAGATCGTCGGGAATGGGTTGAAGCAATTCAAGTTACTCGAAACATCTTGGCGCAATCTGCTTTTGATCAATACAGCGATGGTGAACTATCCCCTGGCCCAGAAGTAAAGACACCGGAACAAATTCTGGAATGGGTTGCTAAAGATGCTGAGACTGCTTACCACCCATCATGTACCGCAAAAATGGGTACTGATGAAATGAGTGTGGTTGATCCAAACACTATGAAGGTGCATGGCGTCGAAGGTCTATTCGTAGTCGACGCTTCAGTGTTCCCTTACGTAACCAACGCCAACCTTTACGCGCCAACCATGATGGTTGCCGAGCGTGCCGCAGACTTAATTCAAGAAAAGCCAACTTTAGCTCCTGAATATGTTGAATGGCATAAGCGAACCGTTTAAGGAATTAACTCCAGTCGTTATCTCATTCTTATGGGGTTACGGCTGGGGTTCTTTCTTTGGTATTGATGATTACTAATCCAACAAGGATTAAAGCGGATCCGATTATCTGCCAAACGTTGATCGCCTCACCCAAGACAACAATGCCAAGCATGATGGCTACAAACAGAATTACATAGGTAGTGTCGCTTGCTACGCCAGCACCGGATTGCTTAATCAAAGTTTGAATCATGATGTAAGTGATTCCGGTTCCAACAACACCCAAAATCAGCAACGAAATCAACGAAATCGTTGAGGCGTCAGTCGTGATGGTTACAAACCACGGCAAAATCAATGTGAAGTGAATAGAAGCACAGAGCATTTGTCCGGCCGCGATAGATGTTGGGGTATCTTTCACATTTACAAAGTTACGTCTGGCGTACACAAGTCCTGCTGCATAGCTCGTGGTTCCGACCATGATTGCTCCAGTACCTATTGCATCAAAATCTCCAAGGCCCGACCAAGGGTGAGCAATAAATAAGGCTCCTAAGAAGCCCATACTCAAACCGGTTACTCGACGCCAAGTCGGGTTTTCTTCTGGGATAAACACCAGCACAAAACCAAGAGTCACCAACGGAACTAAGGCATTCCAAATACTCACTTGAACTGTCGAAATTCGACTAACGGCTGTAGCCATGCCAACAAAAGAAACGGTGTTAAACAGGATTGCTGCAATGTTTAACTTGATCCAGATTTCTTTGCCACGCGGATAATGATCCTTAGTTATCAGCAGGACAATCGCCAAGGTTGCTGCAGCCAAAACCGTGCGACCCCAAGCAACCTCAAGAGCAGAAAATGACTGCAGCGCAAAGTGCGCCCACATGTAGTTGCCACCAAAGAGTACTGAGACTGTAAGGAATAGCGCAGTATGAGATTTTGCAGGTTGAGTCAGAGTTGTCATCGATTATCTAGCGCTAGCGAAGCAAGAGCTGCGTTAACAATCGCACCGGATGACAGATCGTTGATGTTGTAAAGATCCTTAACAGTTCCTGACTGACCGAAGGAATCCACACCAAGAGATACGCAAGGTACGCCGATGGCCGATCCCATCCATGCCATGGCATGGCTTGATGCATCTTGGATGGTCACGATTGGCGCGCGGTCACCTAGTACTGACCAAAGTGGTCCAGGCAGACTCGGCGCCGAAGCGGTTCGCACTGCCTGACGTAAAGTTCGTTGCCAGGCGCCGTACCAACGATCTGCACTGGTCACATCAATAACGTGTGCAGCAACTCCTTCACTGCAGAGTTCTTGAGCTGCTGCTAAAACTTCTGGCATAACTGCGCCAGATGCAACCAAGTGAACCATTGGCACGCGTTCACTATCGTCAGCCCCGCGAAGTTCTGGGAACTGTTCGAAAGCATCAAATAGTCGGTACCCACCACTAAGAACTTGGCGCTTTAATACCGCATCACCAATTCGCTTGCGAGCAGCTTCAAACGGTGCCTGATCAAGTGGTCTAGTTGTTAGTCGGAAATAGAAGGCACCATCGTCGTAAGGCGCAGCAGTTTTCAGTTCTGATGGACCAGCAGCCACTCGAGTAATGGCATCAGCCAACATCCAGCTAAGCGCAGTTCCATAAGTAGGTTCAATGAATGTCACCCCTGGCAATTCCATACCAATGGAAGCGGTGATTGTTGACTGGTGTGCACCACCTTCTGGCGCCAACGTAACGCCACTTGGAGTACCAGCAATGATGAATCGAGCTGCGGAATAAGTTCCATAGATAAATGCGTCGAGGCCACGGCAAACGAATGGATCGTAAACCGTTCCAATTGGAATCAAAGGTTGATCTGACAAGTCCCATGACAGGCCAAGTTGGCCCAGTAGTAAGAAAAGATTCATTTCGCTGATGCCAAGCTCAATGTGTTGACCCGTTGGGCCTTCAGCCCACTTCAACATTGGATCTTCATTCCAAGCCCGGCGTTCATCTGGTGAATAGATGCCATTGCGATTAATAAAGCCTGCAAGGTTTGTAGAAGTTGCAACGTCAGGTGCAGTAGTCACCATGTACTTATTGATTTCTTCGATTCTGGATAGATCTACCAGTACCCGACCGAAGGCCTCTTGGGTGCTAAGTGGCTTAGCGCCAGTCGCGATCTCTGGTGCTGGCACATTTAGTTCAACACCTTTTGATGTTGGCGGGCGATGCAAATCATGTCTGCGCTGCGCCGACAGAACTCCGGCTGCACTTTGCGGATCAAAATCTGACCATTCATTTTCTGTGGTAAGTCCAAGTTCGCTGCGGAAGTTATCAATCTGCTCACCACTCAATAGCGCCGAGTGATTTCTTGGGTTACCTGCCATTGGCAGTCCCCAGCCCTTGATTGTGTATGCAAAAACCACGCTTGGACGATCGGTAACACTGTCGCAAACTGCAAACGCATCACGCAGACTGTCTAGATTATGTCCACCAAGATCTGTAACTAGTTCGTATAGGTCTTCATCGTTTAGTTCAGCGACAGAAAGCCCAACTTCAGCTGGCGCCCCTTCTAAAAATCTAGTGCGCAATTCTTGACCTCTAAAGCCAAACAAAGATTGGTACTGCTCGTTGGCCATGGCATCGATCCAGGCTTCAAGATCCTTACCAAACGGCTGAGCAAACTTTGCTTGCAATTTCTTTCCATACTTAACTTCAATTACATGCCAACCAGCTGCTTCGAACTGCGCTCGCCATTGCATGATGCGGATTCCAGGAATAACGCGATCAAGTGACTGTCGATTAAAGTCAACGACCCACATCACATTTCCAAGTTCGGTGGTTGCTGGGTCGGCTACCGCTTCCCAAACGTTTCCTTCATCCAGTTCGGCATCACCGATCAATGCAATAAAGCGAGAATGTGGTCGCTCGCCAAAATGTGAGTCAACGTAACGCCTTGTTGCTGCCGCAAAAAGTGGAGCTGCTGCGCCTAGGCCAACCGAGCCAGTTGAAAAATCTGGTGCATCTGGATCTTTAGTTCGTGATGGATAAGACTGCAAGCCGCCAAATTCGCGCAAGCGCTTTAAGTAACTTTCATCAAGATTTCCAAGCAAGTACTGAATGGCGTGAAAAACTGGAGATGCGTGCGGCTTAACACTTACTCGATCTGGTCCATCTAAATGATCAAAATAAAGTGCGGTCATGATTGAAGTAAGGGAAGCACTTGAGGCCTGATGGCCACCAACTTTTACATCATCTTTTAGTTCTCGTTCGCGGTTTGCAAAGTCAACCATTCGGACCGCAAGCCATAAAACTCGTCGCTGAATCTCATCCAAAAGATCAGTATCAACGCGTTGCTTACTCATGTCATTTCCTTTGTCTGGGCTGGTGAAGGGTCAAACATTTTGAGCGAAACCGCCGCCATAACTGAGCATATCGCCATTACGGTCCAGGCTGCCTGCCAACTGAAAGATTCAACAATCTGAGACATGATGATCGGCGAAACTCCCCCAGCAGCAAAAATGAAGCTGTGCAAAACCCCTTGGGTAAATCCAACCCGCTCTGGCGGCACCGCAACAACTGCCGTGGTGAAAAGTAAGCCATTCCAACCCATGGCTGAGATTCCAGCCAAGAAAAGCAGCGGCACGACAATTGCATATTGCTCAAGTACTGCGCAGAGCAAAAGGAGTGTTGCCCCCAATAGCGCAATCACGATCTGGAATTGCACCCGTCTGGTTGGATAGCGATCGCTAATTACGCCTAGACGAATTCGAAGTGGAATTACAAAAGCCATCATTAATGCATAAAGTTGTCCCGCTTGAGTTGGAGTCCAACCTCTGCTGCCACTTAAGTAAAGAGTAAGTAGCGCGACGATTCCTAGTTGGGTCAGACAAAAAAATGCAGCAGCAATCAAGATCGGTGAAAGTCTGCGCCAATTCACTGGTGGTAGATTCTCCGCTTTTAGGCGTGGTGGTTCTGGAACTCCAGCCGGAGCAAACATTACAAAGAGTCCGCCCAAAATGATTAATGCTGCAAGGGCATAGAGCGCAGCACTAAGCCCATGTGAAACTGCAATGCCAGTAAGCACGATTCCACCGATGACTCCACCAACAGGAACTGCCGCTTGTCTCGTTGAAAGCGCAAAGCCAATATTTCCTAAGTGAACAAAATTTCTGGCCAATCCCTTGGTCATCGCAACCGTCGGCGATGCCATCATGATGCCGGCAAAAATAAGTGCGAAATGTGCCACTTCAGATGCCTTAAAGAATGCGGCGATCACAAAACATGTTGCAGTGCCCAGCAATCCAATTAGTGCAACTAATCGATCATCGATTCGATCGGCCAAATTACCCCAAAAGATCACAGCCCCGGCCGTGCCCAGACTGATAGTTCCAAGAAGTAATCCAACACCTGAAGTTGTTAGATCAAATGTGCTGGCCAGAATTGGTCCCAGCGCAGGTAAGCCTTGTTGCGCAGTTGATACAGCTAATTGCGCAGCAATTGCGGCAGCCAGAATTCCAAGCGCATCTCGGCGCAATTTTTCCGGAGATGCTTGTGACATTGGTTATCTAGATGCCAAAGTGTGACGCGACATCACAATACGCTGAACTTGGTTAGTGCCTTCGTAAATCTGAGTGATCTTGGCATCACGCATCATGCGCTCAACAGGATAGTCACGGCTGTAGCCATAGCCACCCAGTAATTGAACCGCATCAGTCGTAATTTCCATCGCTACGTCTGAAGCAAAGCATTTACTTGCGGCGCCAAAGAAAGTTAAATCAGCATCATTGCGTTCACTTCGGGCTGCTGCTGCATAAGTTAGTTGGCGTGCAGCTTCAAGCTTCATGGACATATCTGCAACCATGAATTGGATACCTTGGAATTCGGCAATTGCCTTACCAAATTGCTTGCGCTCCTTGATGTAGCCTGCTGCAAAATCCAATGCGCCCTGAGCAATACCAACGGCTTGAGCCGCTATTGCAATCCGACTGTGATCAAGTGTCGACATCGCAATGCCAAAGCCTGATCCCACTTCGCCGATTCGACGAGAATCCGAAATCACTACGTTGTCTAAATAAACTTCGCGAGTTGGTGATCCCTTGATTCCCAACTTCTTTTCTGGCACGCCGAAACTTACGCCTGGATCGTCTTTCTTAACAATGAATGCTGTGATGCCACCGCGAGCACCTTTTTCTTTATCGGTTACAGCAAGCACGGTATAGATGTGACTCTCGCCAGCATTGGTGATCCATTTTTTCGAACCGTTCAAAGTCCACGAGTCACCATTTGCTACAGCTGTAGTTTTCATTGCGCCCGCATCACTGCCCGCATCTGTTTCAGAAAGTGCGTATGACCAAAGGGTCTGCCCCGAGGCAAGACCTGGCAAGAACTCTTTCTTTAGATCTTCACTGCCGCTATGGATAACCGGCAGTGAAGCAAGCTTGTTTACACCTGGAATCAAACTGCTGGAAGCACAGGCTCTGGCAACTTCTTCCACCACAATTGCTGAGGCTAAGGCATCGGCGCCAGCGCCGCCGTAAGCCTCAGGCACATGGATGGCCTGAAGTTCCGCGCCAATTAGCGCGTCATACGCCTCTTGTGGGAAGCGGGCATCTTCATCAACCTGCGCTGCGAAGGGAGCAATCTTGGCATCAGCCAGGGCTCTAACCACTGATCTAAGTTCTTCGTGTTCGTCAGCGGTCTTATAAAGGTCGAAACTACTCACTTGTGCTCCTGATTAGCCGGATTGCATACAATTCTGTCACTTTTCGTTGCCAACTGCCATCGAAAGCCTTAATTTGGTCAAAACCCAGCAAGGATTCCTGAATAGATGTATACAAGAAGTGGGTATTTTGCCATTTGGAGGGCACATGTCAGATTCATTCGAAAATGCTGGTTACGGACAAGGCGAAGTTGGCTGGGGTACCAAACCAGCGATTATTGCCGTTGACTTTCAGATGTCATTTTGTGACCCAAAGTTTGCTTTAGGTCGAAGTGAGCACGCCCAACGGGCAATCAAGAACGCCGCTCGCCTTTTCCCTGCTGCGCGAGCTGCTGGAATTCCAATCATTCACACTGCAGTGGCCTGGTCTACTGATACTGAGTTCGCTCGCTGGAAAGTGCCGGCACTGCGCGACATTCATCCTGGATCCTACGAAGCTCAAATTCACCCAGATCTATGGGATGACAGTGACGTTTACATTTTGAAGCGCTTCCCTTCCGCATTCTTTGGTACTGACATGAGCAGTATTTTGACTACAAACGGAATCGATACTGTTCTAGTTACTGGCGTGACTTCATCAGGTTGCGTTCGCGCAACCATAGTTGATTCCTTCTCTCACGGTTTCCGCACAATTGCAATTGATGATGCCTGTGGCGATCAGGATGCTGGCCCACACGATGCCAACATGCAAGATGTTGGTCGCCGCTATGCAGATGTCATTCAAACCGATGACGCAATTGCCAAGATCAAAGCACTGGGTTAAACATTTAAAAAATGACTCAGCGCGTGGCTTGCTTCACAGGCAGATTCCAACCCTTCCACAATCAACACTTGGAAGTGCTGTCTGCTTTAAGCCACGAATTTGATCGCATCATTATCGGAGTAACGAATCCAGACATCGAAAATCTGTTTGAGCATGCGGCAAGTCTGCACCGTCATACTGATGCCGCTAATCCGTTTTCCTATGAGTCTCGCGTTCAGATTATTAAAGATTCGATTTCCGAGCTAACTGATCTAAATAATGTGGAAATTGAAATCATTCCGTTTGATTTAACCCAACCAGATTCCTGGACAGTGCCTGCCGAAACGGTATTTGCATTGCGCATCTTTAGTGCTTGGGAAGCAAGTAAGTTGGATCTCTTTACTGGCCAAGGATTTGAAGTTCTTGAGTTACCAGCGCCAGCAACGAAGATATCTGCATCTGATATTCGTAAGACACTAACAACAAATGACTCGACCTGGCATTCACATGTTGCCCCAGGCGCAGTTTCTACGATCCAACAGGAATGGGATAACGCAACATCCAAGGTGAGTGCTTAAGTGAAGCCAGCACCGATGTGGGATGACCGAACCCCAATGATTCTGATTACTTTTGATGGACTCGGCGATCGGCCTTGTGAGGAATTAAACGGGCAAACTCCTTTGGAAGCTGCCCATACTCCCAATCTTGATGAACTAACCCGAATTGGTGTCTCCGGAATTCATCAGCCATTTGGTCCAGGGCGAGCAACTTCAAGTGAGCGCAGTCACTGGGCAATGTTTGGCCAGACTCAAACTTTCCCTGGCCGAGCTTTACTTGAAGCAACAGGCATGGGAATTGAGATTCCTTCGCAGCGACCTCATTTTCATCTTGCGCTTCGACCTGCCGAGATTCGTGACGGTCAACTTCATGCCATTGGTCGAGTCAGCACTGAAGATGCAACAGATTGTTTAGATCTATTTGATGCGCTTCGAGTCATGCCACATGAACTAAATCCTGTGTTGCACCCACTTCGCAACGGTGAATGCATTCTCGAGTCGCCCGCACTGTCATCACATGAGATAAGTGACAGTGATCCACTATTTGGTCACCTGCATCCAGTATTGAAGCCACTGCCACTTGATGATGCTTCAGATTCAGTAGCAGCGCATAACTCAGCGGAGTTAATGACTAGTTGGCTAAGCGCTGCAGTAAAGATGTTGCAAGATCATCCGATAAACAAAGCCAGACGTGAAGCGGGAAAGCTTGAACTAATTGCTCCTGTAACAAAATGGGCAAGTAACAAAACTGAGTTGAAAACATTCGAGCAGTCCACTGGATTGACGGGCGCAGCAGTTACGAGTTCTGCTCTTTATCGCGGATTAGCCGAAACTTTGGGCATGACTCAGACTCACATTCCAAGTGACATGGAAAACATTCAAGAAGATTTTGAAGCCCGAATCTTGGCTGGAATTGAATTGAGCAAATCGCATTCGTTTGTTCACATTCACACCAAGGCAACAGATGAAGCTGGGCATACCAAATCGCCTGCATTAAAGCGAGATGTGATCGAGGCGTTAGATCGTGCCTGCCATTCACTAATCGAATTAACGCAAACCAAAACGATCGTGATTACTGGAGATCATGCAACACCTTCAACTGGTGGGATCATGCACTCAGCACATCCGACTTCAATAGTTTTAGTTGGTCCGCACGTTCATCCTGATGCGGTAACTGCATGTGGTGAAAGCTCTCACAAATCCGGTGACCTTGGAAAAATTGCAGCAAGTGACATTTTGCCCCTTATGTCGCATTACTCGCATCGAGCTGCTTTCAAGGGGCATCGAACTGGATCTTGCGAAACAATAGCCTTACCTGACAACCCGATCGCCCTAGATTTCTCGGAACCAACAAATGAAAATCACGTCACTCAAATAAACCGAACAGGAATCAAATGACCAGCCACGTAACGTCCCCACTCGATGTAGAACTTCACATTCCCGCGCACCTAGATGCTGTGATTGCAGAAGTAACTGACCTATATGAAAATGAGGTCGCGCCTCGGGAACGAGCGCTTGATCACTTACTTAGCGATCAATCAAAGTTCCTTGACCAAGATGGTCGTCTGCATAAAGACATCATTGCCGCCCGCCGCGAAATCATGGCAGCTGCCGGTGCAAAAAACATTTACAGCGCGCATCTTCCAGAATCTTTAGGTGGCCGGGGTCTTGGCCGCGAAGACATGATTTATGTCGAAGAAAAGGTTTATGGCTACGGTGTTGGTTTGAACCCAGCACTTCTGTCCTGGTCTGAAGGCGCCACTCCTCGACTACTTCATGCGCACGCACATCAAAAAGAACAGTTCACTGATCCGCTAGTAAAGGGTCTTAAAACGAGTTTGCATGGCGTTACTGAAACCGGAGCTGGCTCAAACCTTTACGACATGAAGACCAATGCGGTACGTAAAGGATCTGACTGGGTACTTAATGGCACTAAGGCTTACATCACCAACTACTTTGACGCCGATGTTGCGCAAGTATTGGCAATCACAAATCCTGGTGGTGGCCGTCAGTCCTTCACATACTTCATGTTTGATACCAAAGAGTATGCAAACAAGGGTTACAAGATTGGCAAGCTTTACCAAACCATGTTTGGTGATGGCTACACCGGTGAAATTCACTTCGAAGATATGGTGCTGCCAGAAAGCGCCGTACTTGGAGAAGTCAATGGTGGCTTTGACATTGCAGTTATGTCCTTCAATTACACCCGGATGCGTCGCGCCGGTATGTGTTCTGGTTGGAATAAGTACCTAATCGAAAAGACGCTAGAGCGCGTCAAGACTCGCATCGTTGGCGGAGAGCCACTTGGAGCTAAGCAAGGCATCCAGTGGATGATCGCTGACATGTATCTAGATTGGCAGCAGACTCGTTCGCTTTCCCTTGATGTTGCTAGAGCTATTGATACTCCTGGTCCTTGGTGGAACTTGCCTCGTCCAAGTGATGAAGTTCGACGAATTTGCGCCCTCAAGTTAAGTAACGACGAGTCGTTCTATCGAGTGGCAGATCGCGCCCTACAAATCCACGGTGGCTCCGGAGTGCTTCGGGATACCGACATCAACAAGCTGTTCCAAATTGCACGTAACTTACGAATTCCAGGCGGTACTGATGAAGTACAGCGCACAACTATTGCCGAAACTCTCGGCTTACGATTCAACTAGGAGTAACCATGTCAAACAATGAAACTTTGTCACTTGAGATCGGTACTTGGGCGCAGGCAGTTTCGATCACTGACGTTCCAAAGCATGTTCAGGATCAAGCATTACTAAACATTCTTGATGCCGTTGGAATCGCGTTTGCTTCTACTCACTATGAGTTTGCAACTCGAAGTATCGCCGCATCCGTCGCCTTGGGCTCGGGTCCCCGTGGTGTAATCGCATGTTCTGAGCGCCTAACGGTGCGTGATCAGGCAATGCTTAACGGCATCTTGATTCATGGTTTGGATTTTGACGACACCCACGTTCCTGGTGTTATCCATGCCACCGCAAGTGCGCTACCAACAGCGATCGCTATTGCTGACGATCGCGAACTTAGTGGTAACGATCTAGTGCTGGGCTTTCTGGTTGCGTTAGAAATTGGTGCCCGCGTTGGTACTGCTGCCAATGGCGGATTCCATGCGCAAGGTTTCCATCCAACTGGCCTTGCTGGTGCATTTGGCGCTGCCACCGCAGCTGCCAAAATGATCGGCCTTGATGCGCACGGTATCGCCAGCGCTCAAGGAATTGTTGGGTCATTAGCTTCCGGTTCTATGGAGTTCTTAGAAACCGGTGCTTGGACTAAGCGCCTGCATCCAGGTTGGGCTGCAGTTTCAGGTATCACTGCTGCGGAACTTGCCAAAGCAAAGTTTGAAGCACCACTAGCAATCTATGAAGGTCGATTTGGTCTCTACACAACCCACACTCCAGCCGGCCATGACCTAAAGATGGATGCAGTTGCTGCTGACTTGGGTTCGGCTTGGGAATTGATGCGAGTCGCTATCAAGCCTTACGCAGCATGTCACTTCACACATGCCTGTATTGATATTGCAATTGAACTTGCAACGGAAAATAACCTGACTGCTGCAGACATCGAATCAGTTACCACGATTGTGCCAGCACAAGTTGTTCCCGTGGTTTGCGAACCAGCACAGGCAAAACTAACTCCACGCAGTGATTACGACGCTAAATTCTCATTGCCATTCATCGTTGCAACAGCCATTGCAAAGCGTCGCTTCACTTTGGCAGATCTTGATGATGATTGCCTAGTTGATCCTGAGTTGCTGGAATTGGCCGCAAAGGTTTCCTACCAAAATGATCCAAATCCAACGTTCCCGAAGTACTTCCATGGCGAAGTCATCATTCAGACCAAGGATGGCCGCACGCTTCGTAAGCGCGAAGACATCAATCGTGGCGCTGATGAACGTCCACTATCGGTAAGTGATGTTGAAACTAAGTTCCGTGACAATGTTTCATTGGTTGCTGGAACTGATGTTGCAGATCGAGTGCTAAATGCAGTCATGTCACTGCCAACAACTAAGAACTCACGTGACTTCGTTGAGGCCTTAACAGCTAAATGACACTTGATGTAACGGGCTTAAGTCTTAGGGATTTAACTTCATGTGGTGGCTGTGCTGCAAAAGCAGATGCATCCCTATTGAAGTTACTTCGGTCTGCCGCTTACGACCAGCAAGGTATTGACACCCTTGTTGGTCTAGCGGCCCCTGATGATGCAGCCGTTACCGCAATAAACGAAACCACATCACTTATAACAACTGTCGACTTCTTTCCTCCCGTTGTTAGCGATGCCTTTGAATACGGTTACGTAAGTGCGCTGAATTCACTTTCTGACATTTATGCCATGGGTGGCTTAGCAAAAACGGCTTTACTGGTTTGCGGCTTTCCAAAAGAAATAGCTGATTCGGAAATCTCAGCATGTGTTTCTGGAGCAGCTCTAGCTTGTAAGGAAGCCGGAGTTGAAATTCTTGGCGGCCACACAGTTCGGATTGCTGAGCCAATTTTTGGTTTAGCAGCTACTGGCTACGTTCACCCGAATGAAATCTGGCGCAAAACTGGAATGGCCGATGGTGACTTGCTAATGCTTTCTAAGCCATTGGGCGTTGGGGTCCTACTTTCAACGCGCGCGCAAAGTGATGAAGAAATCGCCCTAGCGCAAATGAAGGTTTCAAACTTAAGTGCCCGCAACTCCCTAGTTCAATTAGGTTCGGCAGTCCACGCAGTAACTGATGTCACTGGATTTGGATTGATTGGCCATCTAAGCGAAATGCTCGGAACCTCATTCCTAAATGCTCAAGTGAACTTACCTTCGCAGGCTGTTTTGCCTAAGGCGCAGTCACTATTTGGTTCTGGGAAACGAACTTCAGCAGATGCTCGCAACCGGGATGCCTTAGATCAAGAAGTCTTGGGATTAACGCAGAGCCATTCTCAAGCCGCCCTATTTGATCCACAGACTAATGGCGGACTCTTGGCCAGTATTGATCCTGCTTTTGAAATTCAACTGGTTGAGCAAGGATTTATCACGGTAGGTAAAGTTGTAACTGGTTCAGGGAAAATCGAAGTTTTAAGTATTTAATAGCAAACAAAAGGATAAAAATGCCACGCCCCCTAGAAGGAATTACTGTTCTCTCCCTTGAGCAATTCGGAGCAGGACCTTTTGGCACTGTCCATCTTGCAGATCTTGGGGCTCGAATTATCAAGATTGAAGATCCAAGTTCCGGTGGTGATGTCGGCAGGTATGTCCCGCCTTACGCACATGAAGAAGATTCCCTATTCTTTGAGGCTTTCAATCGCAATAAGGAATCCATCTCCTTGGATCTTTCATCCCCAGCTGGCCGGGCAACTTTCGAAGACTTGGTAAAGCAAAGCGATGCTGTCTACTCAAACTTGCGCGGTGACGTTCCAGCAAAACTGAAAATCACTTACGAAGATCTAAAGCACCTAAATCCCGCAATTGTCTGCTGTTCGCTAAGTGGTTTCGGCATGAGTGGTCCGCGTTCAAAAGAACCGGGCTATGACTACATGTTGCAGGGTCTAGCTGGCTGGATGTCTCTAACTGGTGAACCTGATGGTCCCCCAACTAAGAGTGGACTTTCCTTGGTTGACTTCTCTGGTGGCTTCGTTGCAGCGCTCGCGCTCGTGAGCGGCATTCATGCAGCCAGGCGTGACGGCGTTGGTATGGACTGCGATGTATCGCTCTATGACACTGCGCTTTCAATGACTAGCTACATCGGAGCTTGGCATCTATCAGGTGGCCACGAACCAATCCGTCACTCGCATTCGGCGCATCCTTCGTTAGTGCCATTCCAGGTTTTCCAGACTAAGGACTACTGGATCGTTATTGGTTGTGCCAAAGAAAAGTTCTATGAGCGCCTGTGTGAAGTTATTAAGCGCCCAGATCTAGCTACTAATCCAGATTTCGCTAACTTCACGGTCCGTTATGAAAATCGTGATGCTTTGGTTTCGCAACTTGATGACATATTCAAGACTCGAACTACGGCAGAGTGGCTGGCCGATTTAGTCCCGGCCGGCGTACCAAGTTCTCCAGTGAACACTATTGAACAAGCATTCAAGGAAGAGCACACCATTGCTCGCGAGATGATTGCCCACAGTGAGCATGAATACTTTGGCAAACTTCGCACGCCAGCATCGCCAGTTAACGTTGGGCCAAAGCGTCAGACTTATCAGCGAGCTCCTAAGCGCGGCGAGCACACTATTTCAGTTCTAAAAGAGTTATTGGATTTGTCTGATGAGCAGATCAAAGCGCTAGAGGCAACCGGAGCTTTTGGAGAAGCCAAGTGAAAGCCTGGGATGGCGTCGCCTATGACGCACTACCGCTACCCCACGAACAATGGGGAATTCGAACCATTGCAGCACTAAATCTCCAGCCCAACGAGACTTTACTTGATGCTGGTTGTGGAACTGGACGAGATGCTCAGTTAGCTCTAGCGCAACTTCCAAATGGCAACTTGGTTTGCGTTGATCAAAGCACCACCATGCTGGACCAATGTCGAACCAGATTTGGCAATGATTCCCGCGTGCAAATCTTGGAAGGTGATTTAGACCAAGCGCTTCCCGTCGAGGCCGAAAGCGTTGATGCGATCATGTCCGTTGCTGCTCTTCATTGGCTGGCTCATCACAACAATGTGTGGCAACATTTCTTTAATGCCCTAAAGCCTGGCGGTCGAATCGCAACAGACTGTGGTGGCTTTGGAAACTTAGAAAAGACCCTGGCTTTAGTGCCACAAATTGATCCAAACATCAAGTTTCCTAACTGGTACTACGCGAATGTTGCAGACACTGAGGGCTTACTCAAAAAAGCTGGATTTGTTGACATAGAAGTAAGTCTTCGTCCGCATCCAACACCACTTCCAGATAAAGAAACTCTGGCAACATACTTAAAGACTTTGGTATTCCGGGAATGGAATGACGACCAGATTGCCAAGATGTCAGAATTGCTAACTGATAACACTCTTGACTATGTCCGGCTTGAAGTTCGCGCCCGCAAGGCTTAAGTGAATTAAGTGACCGAGGGTGAACTCAAGATTGGTGTCCTATCTCGGCGGGCTCCGATCGGTCACACAGCGGATTCAACTGCAACACTTGAGCATGTTGGTGGCTTAACCAGAGTTCTACCTGCACTTGCCGAATTTGCCAACATCGATTGGACGGCCCTAACTACCCAGAGCCAAGTGCGGCTACCAAGAAATTACTCATTTTCCGAGATTTCAAATCAGATTCATCAACACAACATCAACATATTTCTAGCTGAAGTCGATTCCAAGGAATTGGATCTGAGCGATTGGTTTTGTGCGCACTACATATGGCCATTGCTACATGGCCTACCAATCCCCAAGCTTGCCGATGCGGAACTAAGCCAGCGTTTAAACACCGTCCGAAGTACCAGTCAAGCGTTGGCAGCTGAATCTGTCGATGTCGATAATCACGGTTACCTTGTTAATGATTTCCAACTCTCCCAAGTCCCAGTAGCCCTACGAGAACTTGAACCAAGTAAGCAAATTTCATTCTTTCTCCACACGCCTTGGCCAAAATCAGTTCCGAGCAGCAACATTGCAATCAAGATTCTTGAATTCTTGGCTTCTGGAATGTTGGCTGCAGATGTCATTCAATTTCAAACCCAAAAAGATTTGCAAGCATTCGAAATATTCGTTACCGGCCACCTGCAATTGGAACTGGCAAATGTGCAACTTGACGTTAATCCAGTGTCAGTAAATGTTCAGCATTTGAATCTGGAGTCTTTGGACACAGAAGACTTGTTAAACCTTCGTGAGGACGAAATCAGCTATGTGCACATTGCTCGAAGTGATCCAATAAAGAACACGCTACCAAGTATCAATGCGTTTACTGAACTAGCGCAAGAGTTCCATGTTTCTGCACCCCGCAGTTACCTAGACCTATACATCGTGCCTTCTCGACAACAATGGCCAATGTATCAAGAGCTACTTTCTGAGATTGTTCAAACAGTTGAGCAATACAATGCAAAACTTTCTTCGCTCAACTACGCTCCAATCCGACTTCACATTGGCAATGACTACCAAAGAGCCAGCCAGGCACTAATTCGTTATGACTATTTGATTGCTGGTTCTGTAGCCGATGGCCTCAATCTGGTAGTCAAAGAGGGTGCGATCTTGAATGATCGAAATGGTGTCATCGTAAGCACCAAGAATGTTGGCGCCATGGCTGAGCTTGGAAACTTCTGCATCCTTGCTGGGGAGGCTACTGCAACTGCAATCACCGATGCCTTGATAGAAGCGCGTAACTTAAGTGCGGAATCACGCAGGAAGATGTCATTTGAACTAAAGCGTCAGATTCAAGAATTTGATGCCAGCTACTGGGCCCAATCAGTTGTTGCGAATTTCAAGATTTTAGAAAAGGTTTAAGTCCTAAGACTCGCTAGCCTGCAGGCTCACATCAGTAATTCTGACGCCATTTACATCAACCAAGTTTTGATCCATGTTTAACAACGCAAACTTCAAGCGATCGATGTCAGATAGATTGCCCTTATTGCGAGTACGAACATCTAGCTCGATAGTCACCTTAAGATCTTGAGCCTGACCAACGGTAACTCCAGCTGCCTTAGCCATCTTGTCGGCAACAATTGAGGTGATCTCGCCGCGGGCGACCATTGCTGCCAATGATGCAGCTAGCTCAACCTTCCACTTGTCGGCATCCTTTGGACCCAAGTAGACAGGTTCGTTGTTGCCAACGTAGTGCGGACGCCAGACGAAGAAGGAACTTAGCTCACCAGTTGGAACCAACGTGAATTCACGTTCCACCTTGACTCGGCGTGGACCTGGGTAAGGCATTGGAGTGTTCTGTAAACCAATTGTGTGTGGGAACCAGCGGAATTCGCGCTTAACGAATCCAACTGAATGTGGCGACCAAACAAAGGTAGACGGCTGCTTCTCGTACTGAACAGCTGGCGGTGCTGGAGTTGGCCATTCAACTTCAGTCTTGTAGCCAATCTTGTGTGGCGACCAGGTGTAGTTACGAGTGACGTGAAGGTAAGGACCCTTAAGGCCGTTCATGTGCGGACGCCAGACGAAGCCGCGCTTGATGCCGCCGCCCTTACGAGTACCTAGGTAACTTAGTTCAACAATCTTTTCTGGAGTTAACTCTCGGCCAGTTAGCTCTGCAACAACTTTGCCTTCAGCAAAGATGAGTACCCGGTTACAAATATTGGCCAAGTCTTCATGCTCTGCAGAAGCAACGATTACACCAGCGCCAGCACGAGCCGCATCAGTGATCTTTTCAAAGATCGCAGCCTTGCTACCTACGTCAACACCTTGCGTTGGTTCGTGCAACAAAAGTACATCTGGCTTAATTTGAATCCATTTAGCCAGCAAAGCTTTCTGCTGATTTCCACCAGAAAGTTTACGTAACTCGATGCCTGGAACCGGCGGCTTAACATCAAAGCGACGAAGTAATTCGCCAACATCTTTTTTCAACTTATTCTTACGAAGACGTCCTGTTGTGAAGTATTTGCCAAGTACCGGCATGCCCACGTTGTCAGTAAGAGTTGCAAGAAGTACTCCACTTGCTCCGGTGCGATCTCCAGGAAGTAGGGCAACTCCAGCGTCAACTGCCTTGCGTGGATTTAAGTCTTCTTTTTCATATTTCTTACTCTTGATTGTTATCGTGCCATCGGTGTGCTCTAGTGCGCCGAATAGTGCGTAAGGAACTTGGTCGTGACCTGCGCCCATAAGGCCAGTCATTCCTAATACTTCGCCGCGGCGAAGTGTGATGTTTAGCTTTGGAATTGTGCCAGCAGCCATGTTCTTGGTCTGCAGTACAACTTCCTTGGAAGGCGTCGGAATGTGATCTGGGTAGAACGCATTCATTGATTGGCCAAGAATCATGGCTACCAAATCTGCTTCTTTGGTTTCCTTGGTATTTACTGTGGCAACCTTGCGACCATCGCGCAGAACCGAAATGCGATCGGTTAGATTCAAGATTTCATCGGTACGGTGACTGATGAAAACTACGCCAGTTCCCTGGCGAGTTACCTTCTTGACTGCATCGAAAAGCTTGTCGACTGATTCACTAGGCAGATAAGCGGTTGGCTCATCGAGAACTAGCACGTGACCCTCAGGATTTGTTGCAATCTCGCGAATCGCACGAGCAATTGCCACAATTGCTCGGTCCACTGGAGGAAGTGCTCCTACTGGAGTTAACGGGTCCCATTTAAGTCCGAACTGGGAAAGCTGATAGGCAACTGCGCTTTTTTCGTCAGCCCATGGAATTTTAGATAAACCACCACGGCGCCAAGTACCAAGGCGCAAGTTTTCCAAAATGCTAAACGCTGGAACCAAGCCTAAGTCTTGGTGAACGAACACCATGCCAAGTTGCGCAGCATCGCTGCCACGAAGCGGTAGTTCAATATTTTCCCCGCGTAAAACTAATTTGGTTCCGCGGTCAGGCTCATGGAAGCCACTTAAAACTTTGATGAGTGTTGATTTACCAGAACCATTGCGACCTACTAGGCCATGAATTTCTCCGGGACGTACGTCGAAATCAACATTGGAAAGCGCTTTGGTCGGTCCAAAAGTTTTGGACAGATTTGTGAACTCAAGGACTGGGCTTACGCCAGTATCTTCAGCCACTTTTATCTCCTACGCGATCAATTACTTTAAAGAATTTACACTTGCGGTCTTAAAGAAGAGTGTGACTGGTTGGAGTCATTTCTGACTCCAACCAGTCACAACTAATTACTAGCTAGCGGTCCAGAACTTTGCGAATTCTGCTGCAAAGTCAATGCCGTACCAGTTAACAGAATTTTCTACAGTTGCATCGATTGAACCAATGTTGGATTCATCGAATACCTTGCAGGTGATTCCGTAGTTTGCTGGAACTGCATTACCAGTTAGCAGACGTAGGCCTGCGTCAACTGTTGCGTATGAGAACCAGTCATTTGGACAACCGACGTCCATCTTTACTGAACTTGTACCGATACCAGCTGCAACTGCAGGAGTCATGTTGAATGACGACTGAATTGCGGCTGAACCTGCAGCGTCAAGACCAGCGCCAGTAGCGATAGTCATGCCGTCGTAGATTGGCATCAAGTGAGTGATAGTTGCATCTGCAGTAACTGCGTTCTTTGCAACACCATCAAGTGTTCCATCGAACCAAGTTGCAAGCGGAGCATCCTGGTAGTCAACCTTGGCGTCTGGGCAAACTTCTGCCACACGTGCCTTGATTGTGTCGATCATGATTGGGCTGGAGGCTTGGCCTTCAGAACCCCATACAACAGCGTTACCAGCACCAGCACCAGTTACACAGAACCAGTCAGCCATAAGGCTGGCAGCAATTGTGTAATCGAATGATGGGTCAGCAGCAATACCGTCAGCAACTGCAACACCTGGAGCAGCAGTCTGGTTGGTTGTCATTACTGGAATGTCACCCAAGTCAGTTAGCGGAATTAGAGCTGCTGGAACTGCGTTGGTGATGATTAGGTCAACCTGATCAGTTACTGCCTGTGCGAAGAACTTAGGTAGTGGATCAATAACGCCACCTGCATCGCTCTTCTGTGTAACAGTTACACCCTGGCTTTCAAGACCAGCTGCAATTGTGTCGGTCCACTGCTTTAGTACTGGAATCTGGTCGTTGATCGAAATCATCGCAACCTTCTTGCCAGATGCAGCCGAAGCGTCAAACGCATCGCCTGGGTAAGCAAATGTTAGGGAAGCAGCAAGTGCGGCATCATATGAAGCCTTTGCTGTTGCCAAACCATCTGCTGCCGCAGGTGCGCTAGCAGCCTCGGTAGGTGCTGCTTCTTCTTCAGACGAGCTTGAGCAACCGCTCAAAACTAGTCCAGCAGCAAGTGCGGCGGCTACGAAGCCGAAACGCATTTTCTTTTTTGCTTGCATTAGACGTACCTTTCCCGTTGTTTTGATTCAGTCACTCGACCGCGACCGAAGGTTGGATGCCACCGTGGCTACGAGCACGCCAATAACAAGCGCGAGTCCGTAGAACACATCTGTAATCCAAACCTCGAAGCCCTTGAGCTGTAAGCCCGTGATTCCGGTTTCGAGGAAATATACAGCTACAACTGTGCCCCAGACGTTGAAACGTCCTGGCCTAATTGCAGTTGAACCTAAGAATGCTGCCGCGAACGCAGGCAACACATATGATTTGCCGATGCTGGATTGTGCAGCACCTGCAGTTGTTAAAACCATGGCGCCAGCAAGAGCTGCCAAAGTTGAGCACGCAATCAAGGAGTAATAGCGGTATGCGTTTGTACGAATACCAGCAAGACGAGCAACTTCACGTCCCTGGCCTACGAAGTAAAGCTGTCGTCCAATTGGAGTGTGTTCCAGGATGTACCAAGCAATGAAGGCCAAAATCAGCATGAACCAGAAGGCTGCGTAAAAACCAAAGATACGAGTCTTCACAAGAGCTACGAATGAGAAAGTTTGGACGCTCAAGGTTGTATTACCCGCGAGGCCACTGACTATGCCGCCGAGCGCCGTACCAGTTCCGAGCGTAACTACCAGCGATGGAATTTTGCCCTTAACGCTTAGCAGGCCATTTATAAATCCGAATGCAGCTGCAAAAACTAATGCGATCAGAATTGCAATTGGTAGCGAGATCCCGTGCACGGTCGCCAACCAAGCAGGAATTGCAGCACCCAATGAAACGGCGCCGCCAATTGAAAGATCAAACTCACCGGCGGAAAGTGCGAACACCAAACCAAGCGTTAACAAAACAGTTGCAGCTTTTTGATTTGCAATTGAAGTGACGTTTTGCCACGTTGGGAACACTTCTGGAAGCAACAAACTGAAGACCGCAAAAAGCACGAACCAAGCAACCAAAATTGCATAAGCCTGAATCCGGTAGCTTGTTGAAACCGCAGCACTGGTGTTGTCCTTGCTGCCTTTACGTCGAAGGTTCAACCGACGTAACGAAACGGTTTGTGACACTTAATCTCCCTATTGCCTCGGCTTAAATCATCCCAAGAAACGACTTCCGATGAGTGTAAGTCTGGGGGAAAAATGGCGCTAGCGCAGGACTAATCGGGAACTTTGTATACAACATTCAGATAACGGTCTTTTCCAATTTCCCCCATAAAAACGGACTTTTCAGGGAATTGGGCTACTTTTTGGGCGCAATGGGGCAAATATCCAATTTCTCCGGACCTGCCCAAATCGGGCATTGTTTGGAATTTGTATACGAAGTGGAGGAAAGTCCATTAGTTTGGGCACATATTCAATTCAGGAGGATCCGTGAAGGTTTCAGTAGTTCAGAGTGGCAATTGCACGCAAGATGTGTCAGAAAACGTTGCGATGTTGCTCGAATTATCCGAACAGGCAGCGACCACCAATCCTGACTTGATTCTGCTGCCAGAGCTTGCGACTACTCCTTACTTTGCCGCTGGAGATAAGAGTCCGAAGTATCGTGACTGGGCTGAGCCAGTAGTCGGTGGCGCTTCGACTGCCGCCTTTGCAAAGTTCGCAAAAGATCACAACACGGCCCTTGGGTTTGGCATGTACGAATTAGACAACGATGTTCGATACAACTCGCTTGTGATTCTTAATCGCAACGGTGAAGTTGTTCATGGCAAAACGCATGATGGAAAAACCTATCCAGCGTTTCGCAAGTTAACTGCCCCATCGGTGCACATGCCAACACTTGATGTGCATGAAGATGAATACTGCACTGCTGGCCCCGGCCCAATGAATTTCGATATTGACGGAGTCTCAACTGGCGCATTGATCTGTTACGACCGGGCTTTCTCTGAGCCTTGGATGGCTAACCGCGCACTTGGCGCCGATGTTGTTTTGCTTGCGGTGTCATCTTTGGGTTGGCGTGAATCTTTGTTCATCGATGACTTACGCCTTCGCGCGATGGAGATGGGTGTATTTGTAATCGCTTCAAATCGTTCGGGCGAAGAAACTTGCGGCGGAAAAACTCACGACTTCTTCGGTCGGTCTTGCGTCATTGCTCCTA
>ENA-OUVC01000176-OUVC01000176.1-marine-metagenome-genome-assembly--contig:-NODE-176-length-46090-cov-6.229631_pt1 | contig 46090 bp, 36 predicted proteins | sample MGYA00248622_ERZ508571 | MGnify/ENA primary metagenome ERZ508571 (study PRJEB26236, sample SAMN06267175) | marine metagenome | isolation source: Columbia River Estuary | place: USA:Columbia River Estuary... | reverse complement strand
CTGGTGCTGCTGGGGAGGATTGAACTCCCGACCTCGTCATTACCAATGACGCGCTCTACCACTGAGCTACAGCAGCAATACCGAAGGTGCGGCCCTATGCGAAGGCTGGGGCTTAATGTCAAGCGGCTTGCGTGTTCGCGTGCCATTTGGCATCGCGCAGGCAGCACGATAGCGTGCAGAGGAGAACGGCATTGGCGAAAGATGCAGAGGACAAAGAGCGGATCAAGGCAGAGCGGCTGCGCGAAGCGCTGCGCGCCAATTTGCGCCGGCGCAAGGCAAAGCCATCGGCACCTAAAGCGGAAGGCAATGTGACAACGCCTGTAACGGAGAAAAACCGCCCCAAGGCATGAGTATCGTCGTTGCACCGCGCGAAATAGTCGTGAATAGACCCAGACATGTTATACCAGTTCGCACGCCCCCTTTTGTTTCAAGCCGACGCCGAGGCCGCACATAATCTGTCGCTGGCTGCGCTGCGGCTTATGCCTATTCCCGCGCTCGGTTCAAATTGTCCGGTCCTTGCCCAGACATTTGCGGGCTTGCAGTTTGCCAACCCCATTGGCCTTGCCCCCGGCTATGACAAAAACGCAGAGGTTCCGGTTGAAATCCTGCGGCTCGGTTTTGGCTTTACCGAGGTAGGGACGCTGACGCCGTTACCGCAAGCGGGCAACCCAAAGCCGCGTCTGTTCCGCTTGGTTGAGGATCAAGCTGTCATCAACCGCATGGGCTTTAACAATGACGGGCAGCAGGCGGCAATTGATCTGCTGCGCAACATTCCCGAACAGGCGCGGATAGGACCCATTGGAATCAATATTGGTGCCAATAAGGACAGCGCCGACCGCGTGGCGGATTATGTCATTGGCGTGCGCAATATGGAGGCGCTGGCGGATTATCTAACCGTCAATATCAGCTCACCCAATACGCCGGGCCTGCGCGCTTTGCAGGACAAGGCGGCGCTGGATGACCTGCTCGCGCAGGTAATGGCGGCGCGCACGCGGGACACACCTGTGTTCTTGAAAGTCGCGCCCGATCTGCAGCCTGCCGACATTGATGATATTGTCGCCGTCGCCATGTCGCGGGGCATCGCTGCGTTGATTGTGTCGAATACGACGATATCCCGCCCTGCGCTGATATCGCGCCACAAAGGAGAGACAGGCGGTCTATCGGGCGCACCCTTGCGCGATATGGCGCAGCAACGCGTGATTGATTTTCGCAAGGCAAGCGGAGGGCAACTCCCGCTCATCGGCGTGGGTGGAATAACGTCGGCAGAAGATGCTTATGCGCGCATTCGGGCCGGCGCCTCTTTGGTGCAAATATACAGCGCATTGGTGTATCAAGGGCCAGGCCTTGCGCGCAAAATCAATAAGCAACTTGCGCGCCTTTTAAAGGCGGATGGATTTTCCAACATAGCCGAGGCCATCGGCGTCGACGGATAAATCTGCGCTTGGCTTTATCGACCGAAGGTGGCTAAGTTGCGGACATGAAAAAATCATTGTTCGCGTTTACCGCATCCGCCATTCTTTTCACCCAAGCTGCAGCAGCCGAAAATGTCGGCGTTACGTCTTCTGCAGATCCTCGGGTTACCGAAGCAGGGATGGAAATGCTACGCCAAGGCGGATCTGCTGCGGATGCGGCAATGGCAATGATGCTTGCTTTGACCGTGGTCGAACCGCAATCGAGCGGCATCGGCGGCGGCGGTTTCTTATTATATCAGGACAGCGCGAAAGGCGTTTTGACAACGATAAATGGACGGGAAACCGCGCCAGCGGCGGCGAAGGCCGATCGTTTTGTTGGCGCAGATGGCAAGCCCTTGCCCTTTCTTGCGGCGTTTCAAGGCGGCCATTCGGTTGGTGTACCGGGCAACATCCAGCTGATGGCGCAAGCGCACGCCAAATGGGGTAAGCTGCCTTGGGCAACCGTGTTTAAGCCTGCGATCCGCCTTTCCGACAAAGGCTTTGTCGTAAACAAAACGCTGGAATCACGGTTGCAGGGTATACAAAGGCTTTGGCCCAATTTTGATGAAGCGCGGGCGATTTACTGGCGTGATGGCAAACCCGTAACGGCAGGCATGACGCTCAAAAATCCTAAGCTTGCGGCCACATTGAAGCTCCTGGCGAAAAAAGGACCTGACGCTTTCTATACAGGTACGGTTGCAAGTCAGATTGTGCAGGCGGTCATCAGCAGCAAATTGAGCCCCGGTGACATGACGATGACTGATCTCGCGCAATATCGGGCCAAAGAGCAGAAAGCCGTGTGCGCGCCCTATCGGGTCTATGTCGTTTGCGGCATGGCGCCGCCTTCGTCGGGGGCAACCACAGTGCTTCAGATTTTGGGCACGCTGGAGCGCTTTGATTTGACTGCAACGGGCAAGGATAGTCCCAAAAGCTGGCATTTGATTGGCCAAGCCATGCAGTTGGCTTATGCAGACCGTGAAAAATATCTGGCCGATGATGCCTTTGTCGATGTGCCGGTCGCAGGACTATTGAACCCTGAATATATACAGCAACGCTCGGCGCTGATTGATCCGGAGAAGGCGCGGAGCGATTATCCGGCGGGCAAGCCACCAGGTGCTGCGCCGCGCACAGCCGCGATCTCAAGCGAAGTTGCTGGCACAACACATTTCACGGCAGTCGACGCAAATGGCAACATCGCCAATATGACGTCCACAATTGAAGGGCCGTTTGGCAGCCAGCTTGTGGCCGGCGGATTCTTTTTGAACAACGAACTTACCGATTTTACCTTCGCCCCTGAAAAGGACGGCGCACCAGTGGCAAATCGGGTGGCTGGAGGAAAGCGGCCTTTGTCTTCAATGTCGCCGACCATGGTTTTTGACCGCGATGGTCGGGCGGTGCTGACGCTTGGTTCGGCTGGTGGCAAGCGGATCATCATGCATGTCACCAAAACGCTGATTGGCGTGCTGGACTTTGGCCTGCCGCTTGATCAGGCCATCGCGCTGCCGAACATCTATTTTGGGGCTGGGCAGTTAGAGGTGGAGCAGGACACCCCGCTTGCGGCAATGGCGGAGCAGATTTCTGCCTTCGGACAGAAGGTTCGCGTAGCGGATCTTGGGTCGAAGGTGAACGGCGCGCAATATCGTAACGGCGCTTGGACAGGCGCAGCGGATCCACGGAGTGAAGGGACATCGGCGACCATAGATGCAAAGGGTAAGGTCACGATCATCCGTCCCCCTGCCGCTGCCGACGTGCCTTTGCCCAGCGTTGGATAAAAGACGCGCATTGCACCAGATTGCGAGTGGCGCTACCGCAAATAGGATAACAAAAACAGGCCACGGCATGGCTGAAAATTGGCAGGAGAGCATAAATGGCTGCTGAACAGTTTGACGACTTTGACAGCTTCCCTAATCTTGTAACAATGTTTTTCGCGCGGGCGCGCCATCGCGGAGATGCGCCGTTTTTATGGGCAAAGCATGGCGGGGACTGGCATTCGATCAGCTGGTTGGACGTTGCCCGGCAGGTCGCTGGCTTTGCAAAATCGCTGCGCCAGCTCGGGCTGCAAAAGGGTGACCGGGTCATGCTCGTGTCGGAAAACCGGCCCGAATGGTGCATCGCCGATTTGGGTATCATGGCGGCAGGTTGCGTCACCGTTCCGACTTATGTCACCAATACCGAACGCGACCATCAACATATTTTGGACAATAGCGATGCACGCGCCGTCATCGTATCAACGGCCAAGCTTGCCAAGACATTGACGCCCGCCGCGTTGCGGTCATCGCAGGCGGAATTCATCATTGCTATCGAACCTCAGCCAGCGATGCAGCAAGGCCAATTGTCGGTGCATCTTTGGTCCGATATGGTCAAAGGCACGGACGCAGATGTGCGCGCCAGCGAAGCGGCGATGGCGTCTGTTACCCGCGACGATTTGGCTTGCATTATCTATACGAGTGGCACTGGTGGCGCTCCGCGTGGCGTGATGCAGCATCATGGCGCGATTTTGCATAATATTGATGGTGCAGCTGCAGTCCTTCGGGAAGATTTCGGCTTGGACGAAGAAGAAGTTTTCTTGTCGTTCCTGCCTTTGTCGCATGCCTATGAACATAGCGGTGGGCAGTTCTTGCCAATCGGCGTTGGCGCGCAAATCTATTATGCCGAAGGGCTGGAGAAGCTTGCCGCCAACATCGAAGAAACGCGGCCAACGGTCATGGTGGTGGTCCCGCGTCTTTTTGAAGTGCTGCGTCAACGGATGATCAAGGCCGTCGAAAAGCAGGGCAAGTTACCCAATTATCTGCTCGACAAGGCGCTGACCATCGGGGAGCGTGACTATTCTGGACGCAAACGTCTTATCGATGCACCGATGCGATTAATTTTGTCGCGCACAATTAAACCAAAAATCCAGGCGCGCTTTGGCGGCCGGATGAAAGCAATGGTGTCCGGCGGCGCACCGCTGAACCCCGACATTGGCGTGTTTTTCCAATCCTTGGGTATCACCATGTTGCAAGGCTATGGTCAGACAGAGTCCGGCCCGGTCATCAGCTGCAATCGGCCAAGCGCTGGCATCAAAATGGACACTGTTGGCCCGCCGTTGAAAAATACAGAGGTCAAAATCGCCGAGGATGGCGAAATATTGGTGCGCGGACCTTTGGTGATGAAAGGATATTGGCGCAATAAGCCCGAAACCGATCGCGTTATCATTGATGGCTGGCTGCACACGGGCGACATTGGCCATATTGACGACCAAGGCCGCATTGCCATTACCGATCGCAAGAAGGACCTGATCGTCAATGACAAGGGCGACAATATCGCACCGCAAAAGATTGAGGGCATGCTCACGCTTCAGCCCGAAATATTGCAGGCCATGGTGTCAGGCGACAAAAGGCCCTATATTGTTGGTCTGATCGTGCCCGACCCCGAGTGGGCGTTGGAATGGGCGCAGGCGCAAGACATGAAATATGACTTTGCCGAGCTGCAAGCCAATCCCCAATTCCGCGCCGCTGTGCGCGCTGCGGTGGATCGCGTGAATGCGGATGTTTCGGTTACCGAAAAAGTGCGTCAGTTCGAATTTGCGGATGAGCCCTTTTCTATCGAAAATGGCGAGATGACGCCCAGCATGAAAATTCGCCGTCATGTCATTCGGGAACGATATGCTGCGCGGGTCAATGGGATGTACAAAGCTTAGGCTGTAGAAGCCCGAAAAGAGCGGGATCGTTTGTGTATGGGCTTAAGCGTTTTGCGCCCATATTAGAAACTCGACATTGCCTTGCGGCCCGGTAATCGGGCTGGTGGTGAGGCCGTGCACCGTCCAATTTTGGTTGGTCAGCCATGTTTTTACCTCGTCACAGACGCGTGTGTGGACGTCTGCGTCCCGCACAACGCCGCCTTTCCCGACTTCTTCGCGGCCCGCTTCAAATTGCGGCTTAATCAGCGCGATCAACTGCGCCTTGCTTTTGGCGAAGGACAGGGGCCGTTCAAGCACCTTGGCCAAACCAATGAAGCTGGCGTCGCAGACGATGAGGTCAATCGGTTCGTTGATGTGCGCGTCGGTTAAGATGCGTGCGCTGGTCTGTTCATGGACAATGACGCGCGGGTCCTGCCGCAGTTTCCACGCCAGCTGGTTAGTGCCGCTGTCGACGGCGTAAACGCGGGCTGCGCCGTTGGTCAGCAGAACATCGGTAAAGCCGCCCGTCGATGACCCGACGTCGATAGCCACATGGTCGGTCACATCAATAGCAAACGCCTCCAATGCATGGGCAAGCTTTATTCCGCCGCGGGACACCCATGGATGGTCACTGCCGCGCACGCTGATCTCGGCATCTTCGGCGATTTGCTGTCCGGGTTTTTGCGCTTTGGCATCACCAATATAGACGTGACCCGCCATGACGAGCGCCTGCGCGCGGGTCTTGCTGTCAGCAAGGCCGCGATCAACGATGATTTGGTCTAATCGTTTTTTTTTGGTCGCCATGCCGTAACACGCTAGCGGAACTTGCACGATTTGGCCATAAGACAAAGCTATGTACATTCGTTACCTGACCCTGTTCGCCGCTTTGGGCCTCGCCGCGTGCGTTGCGCCGCCGCCACCCCCTGCGCCAAAGATTGTTTCCGCGCCGCCGCGTGTGGATACCCCGCCGACGCCGCGATTAACGGGCGATTGGAATGACTGGCCCTTTACGCCTGGAAATTGGACCTATCGCCGCAACGGGCGCGGTTCGGTGGCGCAGTTCGGCATGTCTGGACGCAACCCGATGATCAGCTTTCGTTGCGATGTAGAAAACCGCCGTATCACATTATCGCGAGATGCATCGGCACCGGAGGCGGGCTTGGTTATCCGCACCTCGTCCATGACAAAAACATTAGCAGCGACGGCAAGTGACACAAATTCAGCCTATCTGACCGCCAACATTGCAACCACCGATCCCATTCTGGATGCCATGGCCTTTAGCCGTGGTCGCGTGTTGGTTGAAATGGAGGGACAGCATCCCGTAATTCTGCCGTCATGGGCGGAAATCGCACGCGTAGTTGAAGATTGTCGCGGATAATCTGCGCGCTATTTATCGCAGCGCAGACCGACAATTCTAGTCAGAAAAAAGTTTAATACAAGGCTTGTTTACACGCGCAGTTTGATTCACTTTCGAACCTGCGGAGGGCAGAGAAATGTTTGAAGCAAGCAAATTCCATTCAACGAAAGGAGGTGATCCGATGTCTCATGGTTCAGTTAAGAGGTCGGACAATTCCGTTCGGGAGATCGGCCGCTGAGCAATCAGCGATGCCGGTCACGGCATGAAAGCAACTTCCGGCAGCGGGTGTCCGACCGCTGACCCATGTTTAAGGGCCGCTGGTTTATTCCAGCGGCCCTTTTCTGTTGTTCGCGTGTCTGTTGTTTGTGTTGTCCCCTCTACCCAAGCGCAAAATTCTCGGTGCTCTCCAATTTTGCCATGCTTATGCTTTTTGTCGAACATTGGTGGCAATTGCTGATGAAATGCTTACATTCGATTTAAGATTCTGAAGGATATCAAAAAATGCAGTTTATGCGCCTGAGCTGGAAAATTTTGGTCGGTGTGAAGGACCTGTTTGTATTGCTGTTTTTGGCGCTTTTCTTTGCCGCCATTTTCGCACTGCTAAATGCAAATCCGAACCCGGCGATGGTCCGCGATGGTGCTTTGCTGCTCAAACTGGATGGCGTTGTGGCCGAACAGCCGGCCGAAATCGACGTGCTAACGACGCTCACCTCGGAGGCTGCGCCTGTTGGCGAAATCCGTCAACGCGATATCATCCGCGCGTTGAAGCTTGCCCAAAGTGACAAGCGCATAAAAATCGTCGTGTTGGACATGGAACGTTTCATGGGCGGCGGGCAAGCGAGCCTTGCCGCGATTGGGGATAGCATTGATGCCGTCAAAAAGGCGGGCAAGCCTGTTTATGCCTTTGCCACCGCCTATACCGATGACAGCTATCAACTGGCTGCCCATGCAACGCAGATCTGGATGGACCCGCTGGGCGGCGCATTATTGGCAGGCCCAGGGGGCTCTCAGCCTTATTATAAGGGCTTGCTCGACAAATTGGGGGTAAAGGCCAATATCTACCGCGTTGGCACGTTCAAAAGTGCCGTAGAACCCTATATGCGTTCCGACCAATCGCCTGAATCGAAAATGGCGATCAAGGGCGTGTATGATGAGATATGGGGGCAATGGAAAGCCGACGTCGCTAAGGCCCGTCCACAAGCGCAATTGGATCAATTGCTGACCAATCCCGCCAATGCGGTTGAGGGGGCGAAGGGCGACCTCGGTCAGTTGGCGCTGTCGGCAAAATTGGTCGATAAATTGGGCGACAAAATCGCCTTTGGAAAATTCATCGCCAGCAAAGTGGGCGCCGATGAAAAGAAAACCACAGGCGGTTTTGCACATACGCATATGGATACGTTGCTGGCCAGCTACGGTCCGCCATCGGCAGGCGAGCAGATTGGCGTTGTGACAATCGCGGGTACCATCGTTGATGGTGAAGGCGGTCCCGGCTCAGCGGCTGGCGATACGATCAGCCAGCTGATTTATGAGGCATTGGATAGCAAAGATTTGAAGGCTCTTGTCATCCGCGTCGATTCGCCCGGCGGGTCTGTGACCGCATCGGAGAAAATCCGGCTCGCGATCGCCGCGGCTAAGGCCAAGAATATTCCGGTTGTCGTGTCCATGGCCAATCTGGCGGCTAGCGGTGGCTATTGGGTTTCGCTGCCCGCCGATGTGATATTTGCCGACCCTTCGACGATCACCGGCTCTATCGGTATCTTCGGGGTGATCCCAAGCGCCGAGGCTGGCTTGGCAAAGATTGGCGTGAATGCGGACGGGGTCAAGACAACGCCATTGTCCGGTGAGCCCGATGTCCTAAACGGCTTTAGCGCCGAATTTGACCGCGTGGCACAAAGCGCGATTGAAAACGGCTATCGGCAGTTTCTGACCCGTGTTGCGACCGCCCGCAAAAAGACCCCAGAGCAGGTGGACGCCATCGCCCAAGGGCGCGTGTGGGCAGGCGGGACAGCGCGTCAGCTTGGCTTGGTAGACCGGTCCGGCAATATGAATGATGCTCTGGCCGAGGCAGCAAAGCGGGCGGGACTAAAGCCGGATGATTGGCATGCGGTCTATATCGAACAGCCAACCAGCTTTGCCGGCACATTGCTTCAGGGGCTGATGCCCAAGAAGGCGCAATCGAACGCACCCATGGATATTTTTGCCCATGCCGCATGGCAACAAAGCCTGTTCATGCAACGCGTCGCAGCTGATCTCGACATGTTGACGGGCGTTAAGGGCGTTCAGGCCAGATGTTTGGAATGCGGTGATTTCGCGCCGCCTGTGCCTGCTGCAGCGGACAAAACATGGCTGTCGGTTTTACTGAAGGCCTTTAGCTGACCAGCGCAATCGGCTTCATACACCTTTTGCCTTTGCACGTTCAACGCATTCAACAATGATACGTTTTGCGTCCGTTTCGTCACCCCATCCATTTAGCTTCGCCCATTTGCCGGGCTCCAAATCTTTATAATGGGTGAAGAAATGCTCAATCTGCTGCAGCACGATGGGTGGCATGTCCTTATAGGTGACCACGTCGGAATAATAAGGGAAGGTTTCGTTTACCGGAACACATAGCAGTTTTTCATCGCCGCCTTTGTCGTCTTCCATCATGAGCACGCCAATCGGACGGCATTTGACAACGGCGCCCGCGATGATCGACGAACGTGCCACGACCAACGCGTCCAAGGGATCACCATCTTCGCCCAAAGTGTGCGGCACAAAACCATAATTGGCTGGATAGCGCATCGGCGTGTGCAGGAAGCGGTCGACGAATAAAGCGCCGGATGCCTTGTCGAATTCATATTTCACGGGCTCGCCGCCAATGGGAACTTCGATCAGGACGTTGAGGCTTTCGGGGACATTGTCGCCCGCCGGGATGAGATCAATACGCATGGGAGAATGCTTTCAAATATTTATGGCTTAGTCCGTCGCGGGCTGAGTAGACGATCAATCGCCGTCTTGCCTTGGCCTGTGACTTCGAGGTGCGGGTAGCGCAAACCACCTGAATAGGCGATGTCTATTTGTGCAAAACGTTTGCTGCGCTCGACGATAAGGCGGATTGGTGTTTTGCCGTCTTTTGCTGCCTTGATGGCGGCAGTCAGACCGTCTTTTGAATAAGCATAGCCATTAACCGCAATGATTTTTGCGCCATTGACGATATTCGCCTTAAACGCCGGGCTGTTCCACAACACCGAGGTGACAATAGCATCCTTGTTCAACATCATTCCAAGCGAGTGGGTGAGGTTTAGGTTATTGCCTTCTTTCATCAACTCCTTGTCGAATATATTGGGCTCCTCTTTCCAAACGAGCTTGTATCCGCCCTTTTCGATGCCGGCCAGCGGCGCAGGTTGGCCTGGCTGGCGCAATTTTGTGTCGAGGAACTTCGCCCAGTCATAAGGCTGCACGGCGTTCAATGTGCGCACGACTTCGTCAAAATCATATGTCAGCACGCCCCAATCGGCATCACGCACCCCGAAAAAGGCTTTGGCAAAATCATCAAGCGATTTTGTTCCTTTGGACAATTCGCGAATGGTCATGTCGGCGTCGAGCCAGATAAGCGAGCTTTCATTGTAATAATCTTCACCACGTGATTGGCTGGCAAAGGGCTTTGGCTTGCGCGCAGCAAAGATGGGGTCATGCGTGGTGTCTTCAACCGAACGCCACATACGCCCGGGCTGTTCTGCATAAAATCCGGCATATTTGGCCCATTCGCCAAGAACCATTTCCTTGGACTGCAGTCCTGAACGTGCGCCAAGGACCAGATCCCAAAAGCTCGTCTGGCCTTCATAGACCCAAAGCAAATTGTCGCGCATTGGCGTGGTATAATCGGGCGTCCACATCGTTGCAGGACGACGAAACTTGCCATTCCAACTATGCGTGAATTCGTGCGGCAAAAGACCACGTTCCGACATATTGTCATCCCATTGGATGAAATAATCGGTTTCGCGCGTGTTTTCGGAACTGCGATGATGCTCAAGACCAATGCCACCAAGCTCCTCGGTCAAACCAAGCAGAAATTCATATCGGTCAAAATGCTTTGATCCGAACAGCAATAAGGATTCATCAACTAAGGCACGGTGCGCGGCAATCTGTTCCGGCTTTGCCGCGAGATACTTCGCGTCATCTGCCCAGACGTTGAGGGTTACATTATGCCCAAGATCCCATTTCTTATAATGTGGGCCCGCAAACATCGGGCTGTCGACCAAAGTTTCGAAGCTGGTCAGGCCATAATCGATGCGGTTGCCTGTTATCGTGGCGCCATCAAGTGCGGCGACCCCAGTCCAGCCGTCTGGCAATGCAATCGACGGTTTTACTTGAATAGCCCGCGTGAAATGTCCCGCGGGGTATAATGCGACCTGTTCCCATTGCACGTTCATCATATTTGGCGTGACGACGATCCGGCCTTCGCTTTCGCGGATGGGGGATGTGAATTCAAATTCCACGTCCACCGAGGTGGTTCCTTCAGGTGTGTCGACGTGAAACGCGTATACCTGCACTGGATCGCGCGTCCAACGCAGCGTCTTGCCGCCAGCGCGGATCGTGAGACCAGTCATTTCGGCCAAGGCGCCGCGTGGCCCGTGTTTGCCGGGTAGCCATTGGGGATAGAGCAGGATCAGCGGCTTGCCCGTTTCAACGGGGATATTCTGCTGCACGCGGAAAATGGCTCGATCGACATCCGTTGCGTCAACGTGAAGCGACATTGGTGCTGGCAATGGGCGGTCCTGCGGCTCTGGTATGGTCGAGATAATCGGTACAGGCTGCGGCGCACTGTTTTGCGCGGATGCTCCGGATATAAGGCTGGCGGAAAGGGCGAATGCGGCAAGTGCGCGCGACAATATATATGCGTTCATAGGTTCAAATGTGCCGAAAGTGCCGCGCTGCGTCCAGCCCTATTCCACTCACCGCAATTAGCCGCTAGGGCGCTTCATTATGGCAAAGATACAGACACCCCAAGCCGTGCGCGGCACGCAAGACATGTTCGGTGAGACCGAGGAACGCTTTGCGCATGTGGTCGCGACCTTCGAACGCGTGCGCAAGCTTTATGGTTTTAAGGGCCTGCAACTGCCGGTGATTGAACCCACTGCGGTATTTTCGCGCAGCCTGGGTGAGGCGACCGATGTTGTCTCAAAGGAAATGTATACGTTCGAAGACCGCGGCGGCGATTCTATTACGTTGCGGCCCGAATTCACCGCTGGCATTGCGCGGGCTTACCTTACCAATGGCTGGCAGCAATTTGCGCCCATGAAGCTGTCAGTGCACGGGCCATTGTTCCGCTATGAGCGTCCGCAAAAGGGCCGCTATCGTCAGTTTCACCAAATTGACGCCGAAATCATCGGCGCTGCGGAGCCGGCGGCAGATGTCGAATTGCTGGTTATGGCCGATCAATTGCTGAAAGAACTTGGCATAAATGACGGCGTGACATTGCAGTTGAATACGCTGGGTGACACCCCTAGCCGCGATGCATGGCGCGCTGCTTTGGTTGGCTATTTCAACGACCATAAGGGCGCGTTGTCCGAAGACAGCCTGTCGCGACTGGAGAAAAATCCGTTGCGCATTTTGGATAGTAAAGACCCCAAGGATCGCCCGATTGCCGACGCAGCACCCGTTATCGACGATTATCTATCGGCCGAAGCGCAGGATTTCTTTGGCGCAGTCACCGCAGGTCTTGATGCCGCAGGCGTCGCGTGGACCCGCAACGCCGCTTTGGTCCGTGGCCTCGATTATTACCGCCATACTGCGTTTGAATTTGTAACTGACAGGCTCGGTGCGCAAGGGACCGTGCTGGGCGGCGGGCGTTATGATGGCTTGATTGAGAATCTCGGTGGGCCAGCGACCCCAGCGGTCGGCTGGGCTGCGGGTATTGAGCGGTTGGCGATGTTGGTCGAGTTCAACAATGAGCGGGAATTTACGATCGCGGTAATTCCTAATAGTGAAATGGTTGAAACGGATGCCATCCGAATTGCTCAGTTGCTTAGAAATGCCAACATACGCTGCCTAACAAGTTTTCGCGGTAATCTCAAAAAACGTTCAGAAGCTCTGAAAAAGCAAGGCGTGGATGCTGTTTTCATAATCAGAGGCCGTGATGATCCAATGGGTTGGCATCATTTATCGCACATCGAAGGCGGGCACGGATTAGGCCTTCAGAAAGAAATCGAACGTCGGGTTAAAGATGCAATGGGGGACGAGTATGGAAGCGCGTTCTCCTTCTCAGGTTGGAACCATAATGACTAACCAAAGCCGTCACCCTGAACTTGTTTCAGGGTCAATTTCGCCTCTAAGCCCTTCGGTATCGGCTTCACGATGGATGCTGAAACAAGTTCAGCATGACGTTCGGAGTGATATCCCGACGTGTTCCGGAGGCTCCAGCCTACGCTGGAGCGACGGTGGGTGTGGGGGCGCAAATTGAAAATTTCCCCGCACCGCATTGCGCAAATTGAATCGCGCTTTTCCGAGCTGGAGGCGCGGATGGCTTCCGGGCAGTTGGAAGGTGATGCTTTTGTCGCTGCCTCGCGCGAATATGCCGAGTTGGAGCCTGTGGCCAAGGCCGCCGTTGAGGTCCGACGCTTGCGTGCGGAAATCGAAACACTTGGCGTCATGGCGCAGGATGTTTCTGACCCAGATTTGCATGCGATGGCTGTCGAAGAACTGGACGTGGTCACGCAGCAGCTATCGGGCGCGGAAACCGCGCTTGCCATCTCGTTACTACCCCGCGATTCGGCGGACGATCGGCCAGCGATGCTGGAAATTCGTGCCGGCACAGGCGGCGATGAAGCTGCTTTATTCGCGGGCGATTTGTACCGCATGTATGAACGCTATGCCGCTGGGCAGGGGTGGAAGATTGAGCCGATTTCGGTCAGCGCCTCCGACGTGGGTGGATATAAGGAAGTGGTGGTCGCGATCAAAGGCGCAGGCGTGTTTGCAAAGCTGAAATATGAAAGCGGAGTCCACCGCGTGCAGCGGGTACCTGTGACCGAGAGCGGCGGGCGCATTCACACCAGCGCGGCGACAGTAGCGGTCCTGCCTGAGCCGACGGAAGTGGATATCCAGATTGAGGCGCGCGATCTGAAAATCGATGTTTACCGTGCTTCGGGCGCCGGCGGGCAGCACGTCAATACTACGGACTCAGCTGTGCGTATCACCCATTTGCCGACAGGTATTGTGGTGACATGTCAGGACGGCCGCAGCCAGCATAAGAACAAGGAACAGGCGATGCAGGTCCTGCGCGCGCGCATGTATGAAAAAGAGCGTGAGGAAGCCCAAGGCGCCGAAGCAGAGGCACGTAAGGCCATGGTCGGCTCAGGCGATCGTTCCGAGCGTATTCGTACCTATAACTTCCCCCAAGGCCGTGTGACCGACCACCGGATTAACCTGACGCTGCATAAATTGCCCGAAATATTGGAGGGCGGCGGCTTGGGTGAACTTGTTGATGCGTTGATTGCCGAGGATCAAGCCGAGCGGATGGCGGGGTTGGGGGAGTAATTTTTTAGCATTCCTCTCGTCGCCCCAGCGCAGGCTGGGGCCTATCCCGTGCATCGTTAAGCGTGGTGCTATCCGGAAAAGCGCGATAGGCTCCAGCCTACGCTGGAGCGACGGTCTCTTTATAGGGAGAGGGAAATAAGGGGGGTTAATCTAACGCCAGCCGCCCATGTTCCAGTTTCGGCAACACATAACGCGCGAACATGTCGCATTCGTTGATGTGCGGATAGCCCGACAATATGAACGCCTCGATACCTACTTCGCGATAGGCGTTGATCTTGGCGAGCACTTGGTCAGGATCGCCGACAATTGCCGCGCCGCAGCCGGAACGGGCGCGGCCAATGCCGGTCCACAGATTATCCTCTAAATAGCCGTCATTTGCCGCAGATTGCGCGCGTAGCTCAGCCTGATGCGCAACGCCAAAGGTTTGGGTATCGAGCGATTTGTTGCGGATGGCCTCGCCTTGATCGGCATCAAGCTTGGACAGTAAGCGGTTGGCATAAGCACGGGCCTCGGCTTCGGTTTCGCGGACAATGACGTGCGCGCGGAAACCATATTTCAACGTGCGGCCGAACTTGGCAGCGCGGGCGGTCATGTCGTCGACCAAATCCTTGGCACCCTGCAACGTTTCAGGCCACATCAGATAAACGTCGCAACCTTCGGCAGCGGCGTCCTTGGCGGCTGGTGATAGACCGCCGAAATAGAGTGGTGGGCATTTGCCGCTGACCGTTTTCATGCGCGGTGGGTCGAGGTCGATCTTGTAATGTTCGCCGTCGATCGACAGATGCTCGCCGTTCAGCAACGTCTTCAATATGTGCATCGCCTCTACTGTGCGGCGATAGCGGGGTTCGGATTCCATCTTGTCGCCGGGCAAGTCTGACGAGATGATATTGACGTTCAACCGTCCACCCGAAATCTGATCCAATGTCGCGATTTGGCGCGCAAGCTGTGGCGGCCAGCTCTCGCCGATACGCACGGCCATCAGCAATTTTATCCGCGTGGTTAGCGCCGCAATGGCACTGGCAAAGGCGGTAGTGTCTAAGCCGAGGGCGTAGCCTGACGGCAACAAAATATTATCAAAACCACCTTTTTCAGCTGCCAAAACGATATTGCGGCAATGTTCCCAGCTGGAGGCCAGATTGGGGTCAGGGACGCCCAGAAATTCATAGTCATCATCGCACAGGGCGGAGAACCAGCTTACTTCAACAGGCGTGTTCATGGCAGCGGCACTCCTCTTGCAGCAACAAGGACGCTGTACCAATCGGCGCGGGTCCATTGAATTTTGAAGGCATCAGCGGCTTCGGCTATGCGCGTCGGATTTTGCGAGCCGACAATCGGTATGGGCCGCGCGGGGTGCGCCATAATCCAGCTATAGGCCGCCGCTGTGCGGGAAACCCCATGTGCGGTCGCCACCGCGGAAAGCGCAGCAGCGACATTTTGCTCACGCGCATTTTGCGGGTCGCCAATGCGGCCGCCACCCAAAGGCGACCATGCCAACACCGCAAGATTCATTGCGATCGCTTGATCCAGTTCGCCATTTTCAACGGTGTCGATGCGCAACGGCGATAGTTCAGGTTGTGTTGAAACGATGGGCACTGCGCTGAACTGCGCCAGTGTGGAAATCTGCGCTTGCGTAAAGTTGGACACCCCGAATGCGCGGATTTTGCCTGCCTTATGTGCGTTTTCGATGGTGCGCGCGATTTCCTGTGGATGCGTTAAAACGTCAGGCCGGTGAATTTGCCATAGGTCGATGCGGTCGGTGCGCAAACGTGTCAGGCTGTCATCAATGGCTTTGGTCAGATATTCCGCGCTGCTGTCATAAGGCGTTGGCGGCGTGATGCCGCCCTTCGTCGCCAGCACCATGCGGTCGCGATATTCCGGCGCTTGGGCAAATACTTGGCCCAGAAGTTCTTCGGCCTTGCCAAAACCTTGTTCGCCAAAGCCGTAGATATCGGCAGTATCAAACAGCGTGATGCCCGCCGCAAACGCAGCATCAATGGCCGCGCGCGCCGCGGACAATTCCAATCCGGCAAAGCGCCACATGCCCCAGGCAAGGGACGAGATTTCGATACCACTATTGCCCAATGGGCGCGTGCGCGGAGGGGAAGGAAGCGTCATGATTTCTTGCTCTTTTTGGGTGAAGGAAAATAAGGTGGGGCCACAGATTCGCGGCTGATAAGTTCGTGAGGCAGGCGGCGATGCTCAATCCCGCCTTCGCCAAACAACAGGTCGGCAGCGGTCGATGCAAGGTCGCGGACGGGCTGACGCACCGTGGTCAGGGGTGGCCAAACAACCCGCGCCAAGGTGGTATCGTCAAAACCGGTAACCGAAAGCTGCTCTGGAATTTGAATGCCGCGCCGATGCGCGACGGCGAGAACGCCCGACGCCATATCGTCGTTCGATGCGAAAATCGCGGTTGGTGGATGCGTCAGCGACAAGAATTGCTCCGTGGCCGACACGCCGCTTTCAAAATCAAACCGTCCCTCGGCAATCAAGTTGGAATCAACCGATATGCCGACGCGTCCTAGGGCGCGTTCGTAACCAGCTTGTCGTTCCGCACTCGCCTTATGATTTGGGTGGCCTTTGATAAAGCCAATCCGGCGATGCCCGATGTTAATCAGCTGCGTCGTCATATCGTCGGCGGCCTGCATATCATCCATGAAGACCGAACTGGTCAGCGCATGGTTGGTGCCCGGTGAGATGCGCACAAAGGGTATGTTGAGTGCCTCAAGCGCGTTCAACACGGGCACGCAATCGGTGACGGGTGACGAGAGTATCGCGCCGTCGACATGCGTTTGTCGCACCATGCCACGCACCTGTTCACCGACGTCGGGATCGGCAACATCGACTGGCTGCGCGATTAAACGCATGCCCTCTTGATGGCAACGGTCCCAGCATCCTTGCATGATCTGGTGCATATAATAAGGGCTGTGATTGTCGTAGATGAGGGCAATCTGGCCAGACTTTGTGCCCGCCAAGATGCGTGCGGCGATGCTTGGACTAAAGCCAAGCTCGGTCATGGCGGCGTCAACTTTCGCCTTTGTCGCCGCGCTGACATAAGGATGATCGTTCAGCACGCGGCTGACGGTTTTTACCGCTACACCAGCAAGCTTTGCGACATCCCGTATGTTGGCGCGTGGGTTCATGTGGCAAACGCGGTGCGGATGGACGCGAATAGGTCCGCATAATGACTGTCGGCGCGGGTGAAGACGGGCGGTTGGCCGTTCGGCGCGGCGATGTCGTGCGTGCCTTTGCGATAAACTTTTCCGGACCACAAATGGATCCAGTCGCCACCGGGTATCACCACGGGGCGGCTCTCTTGGCCTTCCACCACGACCGGTGCGACGATCATGTCGGCACCATAGAGATATTGGTCTTGAATGTCGTAATAGGCAGGGTCGTCATAATGCAGGAACATGGGCCGTTGCAGCGGCAGGCCAGTTGCCACCGCCGCATCGCAAAGTGCACGAACATATGGCGCAAGCTGCGCATGCACTTGGCTCATCCGTGCAAAATGGCGGAGGATTTCGGGGCTGCTGTCGAGTTGTAGATTGTCCGCCGGACGGTTGCCTTCATGGCTGCGCATTACAGGCGCAAATGCGGCAAGATCGATCCAGCGGTGCATGAGTTCTGCCGTCCGCACTACGCCATGCAGGCTGGTATAACCGCCCAAGTCGCTATGGTGATACGCATTACCCAAAAGGCCGGATGACAAGGCCGCGGTTATCACCGTGTTAATGCCGTCATGTCGCGTGAAATCGACACATTGGTCGCCCGCCCATAATAATGGGCAATGCGCCTGAACACCCGAAAAGCCTGCGCGCATGAAGAAGGTTGCGTCATCCGTCTTGCCGCGTGAGGCGATCGCATTGGCATTTACTTGCGCCCATAAAACTGGCCAGCGATTATGCGCCTCCATCGGGTCGGATCCGTCGAACAAGCGCACATCAGTTGGCAGATATTCGCCAAAATCAGCCATCCAACCGGACAACCCGAAATCGAGCATTTCTTGGCCGATGATGCGATCTGCAAACCAGTTTGCGGCTTCGGGATTGGTGAAATCCACCACGCCAGCGTCAAATTCGCCGAAGTCGACGGCATAGACCGCGTCGCTGTCCTGCCGCAGAGCGAGATAATTGTTCGCCAGTGCCTCTTGATAGAGCGCGCCGTCCACCGCCAGATAGGGGTTCACATAGCCCAAAAAGCGGATGCCACGCTGCGCTAGCGCGGCGATGTGTGCAGGAAGATCTGGATAGCGCGCGGCATTCCATCGCCAGTCCCAGAACAAACGCTTGCCAAAACTGGTTTGGCGGATGCCCACCCAATCCTCGCACCACAGGCCCGTAATAGCCGCGCCAGAGGCCGCAATGGCCTCGAAGCGGTCAAATGTGTCTGCGCCATCTTTAAGGCCGACAATAGCGCCGGAAATCGCCCAGTCAGGCAAAGGCGGTTGCCGCCCGAAACGGTCGGATAATCTGGTCACCAGATCGGGCAAGGAGGCCGCGTCGAATAGTTCCAGATCGACATTTGCCGACCAGCATTCGACGCCAATACGGCCCGCTTCTGTGAGATCGAGAACCGAATAAGCCGCCGTTTCGAGGTGCACCGCATAACGTGCGCTGCTTAGCCATGTTGGCTGCGGATAATTGGTTGTCCAATAATCACCACCGGCTAAGCCATCGGCATCCATGGTCTGTGTAAGCGCGGTCGACTTGTCGCGGCCAACCCCAGGCTCCGAAGTCCAGAACGGAAAACGACGCCCGTTCAACCGCAAATAGGACATTTGCTCCCCGCCGCCCCAAAAGGCTTCGGAGGCAGCGCAATGCATATCTATCCAAAGCCGGTTGAAGGATGGATCATTGCAGCGAATTTTGAGGATGGACTGCTGCGCCTGTTCCTTAAGCGCCAGCGTTGCGACAATGTCAGGACGCTGTGCATTCCAAAGCCGGATAACGCCACTTTCTTCCGCGTAGCAATCTAGCGCCAATCGTGTTTGAACAATGTCGTCGATGCGAAAATTGCCGCGGACCATTTCCAGATCAGGCGCGCCGACACCGATGCTGATCGTCGGTGCACCAGCGCGATGTGACAGCACGCAGTTGTCATCGCGCAGAAGGTCGAAGCCGTCTGATTGCATGATGACTGTAAATGGCAACTTCCGTCCCTCTCACCGTTTCAATTCTGGCACTATGGCAGTATTGCAACAGTCCCAGCTTAATTAATGTCGCTATATGACACCGCTAGACATATTGAGTCAATCTGGTAACAAACCCGTCAATTGATAAGGTATATCCCGATATAGCTTTTATTGCTTGAGTAATCTCAAGTGATTTTGTTGAGAAGCGGATGGCCATTTTTATGGAGGTACATGATGTTTAATTCTGAGTTTAAGAAAACGTCTTTCATCCGCGCTTCGTTGTTCGCAAGCGCTGCAATTATGGCGGTTGTCAGCCTGCCAGCGATGGCACAGACCGCGCCGGCAGAGGATGACACGGCCAATGCAGAAATCATCGTAACCGCGCAGAAGCGTGAAGAGCGTTTGCAGGATATTCCGCTCGCCGTATCGGTTGTTGGTGGAGAGGCAGTTGCCAATAATGGCGGCATCACTCTTGAAAATGCGCAGTATCTCGTTCCTAGCTTGAACTTCCGTAAGGCGGGTACGTCGCTGAACCAGGCGTTGTTCCTGCGCGGCGTTGGCACCATCAACTTCTCGATTGCTGCCGAACCATCGGTCGCAGCTGTTCTCGACGGTGTTGTCTTGAGCCGCGCTGGTGAAGGTTTCACGGATTTGTTTGATGTGGAGCGTATCGAAGTTTTGCGCGGACCGCAGGGTACATTGTTCGGAAAGAACGCATCGGCTGGTGTAGTAAGCATCGTGACCAAGCGTCCTACGGCTGAATATGGCGCGACGGTTGAAGGTTCATTCTTCACGAAATCCGAATATCGCGGTCGTGCGACTGTTAACTTGCCGCTGAGCGCCAATGTGCGTTCGCGCTTCACGGGATTTTACGGCAGCTATGACGGCAACATTAACAATCTGACCACTGGCAAAAAGGTCAATGGTTATGAACATTATAGTGTTCGCGGCGCGATCGAGGCGGACGTTAGCGAAACACTCATGCTGACGCTGCGCGGCGATTACCGCAAGGCCGATGATGATTGTTGTGCAGAAATTATTGGTAACACACCAACCAATGCTGCCGCGCTCGCGCTGGCTGGAACGGGCTTTGATGCTTCGGATTCGCGCAACATTCGGCAGAACCTTGTCACCGCGACGAAGGAAGAAAGCTGGGGCATTTCATTGCAAGCAGACATGGAGTTGGGCGAGCATAGCTTGACTTCGATCACCAGCTTCCGTGGTTGGGATAACACCGAAATCCGGGATGGTGACTGGCTTGACCGGCCCTATGTTGGCTTGAACCAATTGCACGACAATGGACCACAAACATCGACTACCTTTAGCCAGGAAATTCGCGTTGCTTCGCCCACTGGCGAGTTTCTCGAATATGTTGCTGGAGTATATTATTCGAAGGCGGATTCTGACCGCACATTCACGCGCAATGTGATTACCTGCTCGGCATCGACGCTTGCAGCGGTTGTACCGGGTCTGGTACCTTGCTCGACTACGGCAGGGGCATCGACAATAACAACGCCTGCAGGAACGGCTGACTTTGGTTCGACGTTCAAGAATATGTCGGTATTTGGTCAGGCAACGGTCAACCTGTCCGACAGCCTGCGTTTGATTGGTGGCTTGCGCTACACACATGACGAATTGGATGTATACCATGTCCGCCGGACCTCACTCTCAGGTCCAGGTGTTCAAGGAAACTTTGACGCAGGCGTTTACAATAATGGTCTCGTGGCAACAGCGCCAGCTACTGGCTTTGTTGCAGGCACGTCAAATGGCGTTCCCTTTACCAGCAGCACCAGCAACAATAACGTTTCCGGTAAGGCATCTGTTCAAGCGGACCTCACTGAAAACAATATGGCCTATGCGAGCTACACGCGTGGCTATAAGGGGCCAGCTTACAATATCTTCTATAACCTGACGACACCCGGCGCCGCTGTTATCGCGCCAGAAACGGTCAACGCGTATGAAGCGGGATTGAAAAACACGTTTCTTGACGGCGATCTCATTGTTAATCTTGCGGCATATTATGCCAAGTATAACAATTATCAGGCAAACAGCCCAGACTTCGTAGCGGGTGTTCGTACCACGCGCTTGACGAATGCAGGTTCGGTATCGACCAAGGGCTTCGAACTCGACTTTGTTGCTACCCCATCACGTAACTTCACCCTTTCGGGTGGCGTTGCTTACAACAAGGCACAGGTTGAGAATTTCCGTTTGCCGCCGGGCGCTGATGCATCACAATTGGTTGCCAAGGGCACGCCGTTGGCGAACGCACCAAAATGGAAAATGTCGCTTGGTGCGCAATATGACATCGAAACTTCGGGCTTTGCCAATATCGAATTGGGAAGTCAGATCGCGATGCAGTCCGACCAAATTTACGAAGCGAGTGCTAACCCGGCGGTTCGCCTTGGTTCAACCGTTGATGGCTACGCAATTGTCGATTTGTCCGCTGCTTTGGTCGATCCCAATGATGGTTGGCGCTTGGCGTTCCAGGTTAAAAACTTGTTTGACAAGAGCTTTGCATCTTCGATCGTATCGGGTGGCCCCGGTGGCGCATATCGCTACATCATCCCCCGCGAGGCAGATCGTTATTTCGGCGTAACGGCGAAAATCAATTTCGGCGCGAAATAAGCTGAACTGACAACAATAAAATGAAAGGGCTGGAATCCACATCGGATTCCGGCCCTTTTTTGGCGGTAAGTCCATGCCATTGTTCGCGCATTTGGCAGAGCTGGAAAATCTCAGCGATGCCGACCTTTGCAACTGCACTAAATTCCTCTAAAACCATTCTCGAACAATTGAGGAGACTTGATATGAAGAACACCGGCACAAAACGACGCTTGTTTGGCAAAGTCGGCGTTATAGCAGCTGCTTTTACCGTCCTGCCATTGACCGCCACGGTCATGCCTGCCGCGGTCGCGCAGGATCAGGCCGCCACGGATGGCAAACCCGAAGCCGTGAAGCGCGATGTCCGGATCATCAAGATTAAACGCGATAGCAAAACGGTCGACATCGTCGGTCATGACAGCGGCAGCGAAGATGTCACCAAGGTCGAACGAGACGGTAAGGTTTTCATCTTCCGTACGGACAAGAAGCTGACCGAGGATGAAGTCGAAAAAATGATTGGCGAGGCCGAAGCGTCCAGCAAAGCGGCTGATGGCGCGGTATCCGATGGCGCACGCGGAACGACGCAAACTAAGCGGATCGTATTAAAGTCATCCGTCGATATACCCGAGATCGACATTCAAGAAATGACAGAAAATTGCACCGCGGCCGGGCAAGCCGTCACGACTAATGTCGAAAGCTCTGAGGGCAACAAAAAGGCACACGTTCGCCTTGTGATGTGCGGCAAGGGGCAGGCAAAGATTGCGCGGATTGAAGCGCTAAAGGGTTTGCGCGAGGCTCGCGGAGAGATTGCCTCGGAAAAAGATTTGCCCCAAGCCGTGCGCAAAGATGTGATCGAAAAGTTGGATCAAGAGATCCGCAAGCTTGAGAAGCAAGCCGACAACGGCAAATAACAGGTATTTACACAGAACCCTGACTATTCCTGTTAGGCTTTAAGGGGGCGGTTTTTACAGGCCGCCCCTTTTTCTTTTGTCCGTTATGCGCCATATCGCGGGAATGAAATGGCCCGACACGATCCAAGCAGGCGAGATACAGCAGCATGAGCCGCTGGTGCGGCGCGTTCTCGCGCCCAATGCTTCGCCCTATACCTTTACCGGCACGCAGACGTGGATTGTCGGTAATGGAAAAGACGTTGCCGTTATCGACCCTGGCCCCGTCGGGAGCGGACAAAGCATAGGTGATCCCGCAGACATTCATGGCGAGGGCCATGTCGAGGCGATTTTGCGCGCCGTGGGCGATGCAAAAATCTCCGCGATCCTGTGCACACACACCCATCGTGACCACTCACCTGCGGCGGCACCTTTAAAAGCTGCAACCGGCGCGCTGATTATTGGCTGCGCCCCTTTGGTTTTGCGCGATGATGGCCCGCGCGCCGACAGCGCCTTTGACCCCGATTACCGTCCAGATCGCATCCTAAACGATGCAGAGACGGTTTCCGGCGATGGTTGGACGTTAGAGGCCGTGGCGACACCGGGGCACACCAGTAACCATCTCTGCTTCGCTTTGCAGGAAAGCGGTGCGTTATTCACCGGCGACCATGTGATGAAATGGTCGACAAGCGTGGTCAGTCCGCCCGATGGCGATATGAGCGACTATCTGGCGAGCTTGCAAAAATTATATGACCGCGACGACCGCATTTATTATCCAGCGCATGGCCCCGCAGTTGAAAACCCGCGTCAGCTTGTGCGCGGGATGATTGGTCATCGCCGGCAACGCGAACGGCAGATTGTGACCTTGCTGGAGAGCGGTGAGGGGCATATCCCGAATATGGTGGCCGCGATGTATAAAGGCTTGGACCCGCGCCTTATTGGCGCCGCAGGTCGTTCGGTTCTCGCGCACCTTATCGATTTGCAAAATCAAGGGCGTGTGGCGGCACAAGGTGACGGCTGGCATCTCGTGACGGAAACATGAGGCCCACAAATGGCATGATTGGGCATGTGCCCAATAGACGAAAAAACCGATTTGAGGCTGACGCTAGCCTTGTTTCATGAGGCCAAATCGACCACATAGGCCTTCAATTCAGCTGCCGGAATAGGTTCGGCATGGCAAAGGTATGACAGCATGAACGCCCCAACGCCCCGCGAAAACTTGCAAGGCCTTGATCTGCTCGCAGAAATCAAACGCCTTAAAAAAGAACGGAATGCCGTCATTCTCGCGCATTATTATCAAAAGCCCGAGATACAGGATTTGGCGGACTTCGTGGGCGACAGCCTTGAGTTGAGCAAACGCGCGGCAGAGACTGACGCCGACGTCATCGCCTTTTGCGGCGTAAAATTCATGGCGGAAACTGCAAAGATTTTAAGTCCGCAGAAAACCGTCATACTGCCGGACATGGCCGCTGGCTGTTCCTTGGAAGATGCGTGCCCGCCCGGTAAGTTCAAGGCGTTTCGCGAGGCCCATCCTGACCATATCGCGCTCACCTACATCAATTGTTCTGCCGAAGTGAAGGCGCTGTCCGATATCATCGTGACCAGTAGCAGCGCGGAAACGATCCTGAGCCAAATTCCGCCAGAGCAGAAAATCATTTTTGGCCCTGACCGGCATTTGGGTGGCTATCTTGCCCGTAAGTTCAACCGCGACATGCTCTTGTGGCCTGGCGTGTGTATTGTGCATGAGGCATTTTCGGAAACCGAACTTTTGAAGCTTAAGGCCCAATATCCAGGTGTTCCAGTTGCCGCTCACCCTGAATGTCCGCCGCATATTATCGACCATGCGGATTATGTCGGCAGCACCAGCGGCATATTGCAATATGCGCAGTCAATGGAGGGGGACACGCTGATCGTTGCGACTGAACCGCACATCATCCACCAGATGGAAAAGGCGGAGCCGACCAAGACATTTATCGGCGCCCCCGGCGCAGACGGCAACTGCGCGTGCAATATCTGCCCCTATATGGCGCTCAATACGATGGAGAAACTCTACCTCGCTTTGCGTGATTTGACGCCGCAGATCGCGCTTGATGAAACAGTGCGCTTGGGCGCAAAGAAGAGCCTTGACCGAATGTTGGAGATGGCGAGCGGAACCGTTGGTAAAGGTGACCTCGGTCGGGCTTGATTACGCGATGGCGAGGCACGTCAAATATATACTCGCCTTCACCGTCATATCGATATAATACAGCCGAGCGATGCTTTTCTGGCGATCTTCTTCTGCTAAAAATAGTGATATCGACAGTCGGCTTGCCGCTTTCGATGATACATATGCGCAGCGTTTTCCCGACGATGCGCAACGCGGGAATGATGCTACTCCGGGAAAGGCTAAGCGCCTTTTTCTAGGCAGGACGCGTTGGTGGTGGTTCGGGCGAACAATCGCGAGCCTAATCGCGATGTTCGTGCTCTTATTGCTGTGGCTCGCGGTCACCGCGCCTTTGTCAAAATCGCTTCAGCCGATTGCGCCACCGCGGATTACATTGCTGGCATCCGACGGTACACCCATCGCGCGCAACGGGGCCATCGTCGATCGGCCCGTCGACGTGACCAAATTGCCTCCACATGTGGTGCAGGCTTTTTTGTCGATTGAGGATCGCCGTTTCTATTCACATTGGGGTATCGACCCCCGTGCCCTCGCGCGCGCCGCATGGTCGAATGCCTTTGGCACTGGCATTACCCAAGGCGGCAGCACAATTACGCAGCAGCTCGCCAAATTTACCTTTCTGACGCCCGAACGTAGCCTCACCCGCAAGGCGCGCGAAATGCTCATCGCCTTCTGGCTTGAGGGGCGGCTTACAAAAGACGAAATCCTTGGTCGCTATCTGTCGAACGTCTATTTTGGTGACAATGTCTACGGTTTGCGCGCTGCATCGCTACATTATTTTTATCGCCAACCGGAGCGTTTAACGCTGAGCCAAGCCGCCATGCTGGCAGGCCTTGTGCAAGCGCCGTCGCGTCTGGCCCCGACCAAGAACCCCGAACGTGCCGCAAAGCGCGCCCGGCTCGTTCTCAGGGCGATGGTGGCCAATAAGGTTATTACGCAAGCCAAAGCGGACGCCACCCCTGTCGCGCGGCTGGACGTGCGTGTGCGGGAAACATTGCCGACGGGTACATATTTCGCCGACTGGGCCATTCCGCAAGCGCGTCTACTGACCGAGAGCGGATACTCAGATGTGCGGATAACCACGACGCTAGACGCTCGTTTGCAGAATATTGCCCGCAAGGTTGTCGCGCGCGCGGGCGTCGGTAACGCGCAAATCGCGCTGGTCGCGATGCGTCCAAATGGTGAGGTCGTCGCCATGGTTGGCGGCAAAAGCTATAAACAATCAGCGTTTAACCGGGCAACGCAGGCCAAAAGACAGCCCGGATCGACCTTCAAGCTGTTTGTCTATTTGGCCGCGCTCCGTTCGGGCATGACGCCGCAGTCGATGATTGCCGATACCCCGATAAATGAAGGCAGTTATCGCCCGAAAAATTCGGGATTGCGGTACCGGGGCGACATTACGTTGGAGAAGGCATTTGCCCAATCGAGCAACGTCGCTGCCGTGCGCCTTTACCAAAAAGTAGATGGCAAAGAGGTGGAGAAAGCTGCGCAAGACTTAGGTATCCGTAGCCCGCTTACTTTGGACCAGAGCCTTGCGCTTGGCAGCTCCGGCGTCACCTTGTTGGAACTGACCGCGGCTTATGCGGGCGTGGCGGGTAACCAATGGCCTGTTGAGCCGCACGCTTTTAAGCAAGAGGAACAAGGCTGGATTGAGTGGTTGTTCTACGGACCGCGTTCTTTCAGTGGGCGCATGCACCGGATGTTGCTGGAATTATTGGGCGCAACGGTGAAGCAAGGCACGGCACGCGCCGCGCGACTTTCGATACCTGCCTATGGAAAAACCGGTACCAGTCAGGATAATCGCGATGCGTTATTTGTCGGCTTTGCGGGCAATTTGGTGGTTGGCGTGTGGATCGGCAATGACGACAATAGTCCGCTACAGGGAATTAACGGCGGCGGCTTGCCCGCGCGGATCTGGCGTGATTTCATGTCGCAGTCTATTCGCAACGCCGCGCCGGTCAACAGACCAAAAGCCGTGCAGACACCAGATCCGGAAGGTCCGATTGAGCCACTTGATCTACTGGAATTGCAGGATTTGCCAATCGATATTGGCAATTCGGAAATACGCGTAGATGAAGGTCAGGGTGTCACCGTAAATGCAGATGTCAACGGCGTTCCTTTGGAAATCAAGCTTGACCGCGATGGCGCCAATATTCAGCCTGCCCCGTCGGTAGACCGTCCCATGCCGGAACCCCGCTGATGTTCCCATTCTCTGCCATGACTAAATTCATGCGATTTTTTGCGGCTGTGTGCTTGTTTCTGTCGCCGTTATTGATTGCCCCCGCAAACGCCGATGCAAGTGACATCAGCGCCGCCTCACGCAGCGTAGTGCGGGTCATCGTCTATAGTTCCGCCGAAGGACAGCAGAGCATCGTCAGCATCGGATCCGGCGTAGCTGTTGCGCGCGATAAAATTGTCACCAATGCCCATGTCGTTGAAATGGCGAGTTTTGATAACAGTGTGCAGATCGTTATCGTACCCTCAGACGGTACGCAAAGCTATCGCGCCCGAGTGACCGCCAGCCTGCCAAGAAAAGACCTTGCCTTGCTGCAACTGACCTCTGGTGCGCTTGTTCCTGCAAGTATTTTCGCAGGCGTGTCAGAGGATGGTGCGGACGTCTTTGCCATTGGTTATCCCGCGAGCGTCGATGTCGCGTTGGAGCAGAGCGAAACAGATGTGCTGCGTCCGCAGCAACCCGTCAAAACGCGGGGAACGGTCTCATCCGGACGGACATCTAAGTCGGTAGAGTCGCTGTTGCATACGGCGCCCATTGCACCGGGCAACAGTGGCGGGCCAATTGTTGATGCTTGCGGGCGGGTGTTGGGTATCAACAGTTTTGGATCTGTGGCTACCGATGGTGGCGCGGAATTTTACTTTGCCATATCGGCGCGCGAATTGTCGGCATTTCTTACCAATCGCGGCATTGCGTTCCGTGCGGTGCGGGGCGATTGCCGATCCGTCGCCGAATTGACGCGGGCCGAGGCAGAGCTTGAGGCAACCACCCGCGCCAAAATAGAGCAAGAAGCGCGTGTTGCTGCCGAACTGCAACGCAGCCGTGAAGGCAAAGTACGCAGCGACGCCGAACATGCTGTCATTGGCGAACGGGAAAATCATCTGGCATTGGCTACGTTGTTGCTGGTGCTAAGCGCCGTTGCAGGCGGCGCTGCGTGGCAGTTTTCCGAACGTGAACAGCGGTATCGCTTTAAAACTGCGACCGCCGCAGGTGCTGTTCTTTTTGTCATGGCGGTGGGAATTTTTGCCGCCCGCCCATCGTTCGACGAAGTCGATGATCGGGTCCGGACTGCATTGACGGCCGATATGCCAGACGATGCCGTTGCCCAAAAAGGTGCTGTTGCGACCGAACCGAAAGCGAAAATTTGCGTTTTGCAGCCCCAACGCAGCCGCATCACTATGTCCGACACAGCCGACGTCGAATTTACATGGCAGCCCGATGGATGCGTAAACGGACGCACCCAATATGTAGAAAGCGGTGGCCGCTGGGTACGCAGCTTCGTGCCCAATAATGAAGCTCAAATTTCGATTGTCAGCTACGCGCCGGAAGCCGATATATACCGTATTGAACGGTTCCTGCCGGGCAATGACGTCATGCAATCCGCGCGCGCGGCGCGGAAACTCTATGACGTCAAAACCTGCACCGTGGACCCAGCCCAATTGACCAACATAGACAATATGAACAAGACCATATTGGCGCAATTGCCGCCCGCGCCGAACGAGATATTATTGTTCACATGCTCTGACCGTTGAATCTTGGATTGTGCGTCAGGACTTAGGGCTTATGGTGGCGACATGATCCGGTCGCTGTCGATTTTGCTTTTGCTATTGTCCGCAACACTTGCCGGATGCTCCGAGGGCGTCGACAATGAACGTGTCCGTGTTGACGTTATCGAAGACCGTTCCCGACCTCTGAATGTATCTGCAACGCCGCTGCCATTGGCGTCTGCTTATCTGCGCGCGGCAACGGCGCAAGGATTGGTCACCTTCGATGAAAAAGGGCGGGTCGCGCCGGGCCTCGCCAATCGCTGGATCGTGACCGACGACGGCATGAGCTATATCTTCCGCCTCAATAAAGGGCGGTGGAATGATGGGCGTGAGGTCGAATCAAGAGAGGTTGCACGTCTCTTGACGGCGCGCATCCAGGAATTGCGCAAGGGTCGCCTTGGCACCGAACTGGGTATCATTGACCGTGTTGTCGCCATGACAGGTAAGGTAGTGGAAATCAGGCTGAAGGCCCCAATGCCGTATCTTTTGGAATTGCTGGCCTTGCCCGAGTTTGGGTTGCTCAGCAAAGGCGCGGGATCGGGCCCGATGCAAGCCAGAAAATTTGGACAGGTTATGCAGTTGCGGCGCAATGAAACCGATGACGACGGCGCTCAGTTCCTGGGCAATGCGATGGTAACATTGTGGCGCGGTACGGCGTCCACAGCGATTGCCCGTTATACACTTGGACAAAGTGATCTTGTCGAAGGCGGGCGGTTCGAGAGCTTTCCTTTGCTTGATGCGGCAAATATCCGCGCTGATCAAATCCGGTTTGACGCGGTCCCGGGATTATTCGGTTTGCAGATAGTCAATGGTGGCCCATTTTTGTCCGACAAGGCCAATCGTACGGCGATTGCTATGGCCATTGACCGCCCGAAATTACTGACGGCATTTGACATTGTGGCCTGGCAGGAAACAGTTACCTTAGTTCCTGAAAGCTTGCCAAATCGCGCGGACATAAAGCGGCCGGCATGGTCAGTGCCATTGATGGAAGAACGTCGCGTGATGGCGCGGGCTACGGTTGCCAATTGGGAAAATGCTAATGGCGCACTTCGGCCGTTACGCGTTGCTATGCCGCGTGGTTACGGCGCCCGGATTTTCTTTGCGCGCTTGCGGGCCGATCTTGCGACAGTAGGTATCGATATTGAGCGTGTTACCGTGGACCGGCCGCATGATTTGCTGCTCGTCGACCGCACCGCCCAACAATCAACCCCGGCATGGTATCTGGATCAGCTGTCCTGCAAACTTTCCACAATTTGCAGCCCCCGGGCGGACGAGATTGTGGCCGAAGCGCGCCGAACGACCGATAGCGCAATCCGCGCGCAATTATTAGGTGAGGCCGAGGCCGAATTGCAGGACAGCGCTGCCTTCATCCCTATCGCAAATCCTTTGCGCTGGTCGGTAGTCCGGCCCGGCCTGCTGGGGCATTTCGCCAATGGTCGAGGGTGGCACCTGTTGCAATATCTGGGGCGTGACCCGACATAGGCACAAAGGAGTAGCTGAAGTGCCCATTTCGCAGGAACAATTTGCACATATTGCCAAGGATTTGCCTGGCATGGGAAATGAACCCCACGCCGTGCGCGCCCGCGTGGAAGCGCTTGAGAAAATATTGGAGCGCGCCTTTATCATTCCGGGCACGAAAATTCCCTTTGGTCTGGATAGCGTGATTGGCCTTGTGCCGGTGCTGGGTGATCTCGTGACTACCTTTATGGGCGCATATATGGTGTGGGAAGCGCGCAATTTGGGCATGTCCAAATGGCAACTTATCCGTATGACCGCCAATATTGCTGTGGATACGGCGATTGGCGCAATCCCCTTTGTCGGCGATGCGTTCGACCTTGTTTGGCGTTCAAACAGCAAGAATTTGCGGATTATCAAAAAGCATCTCGACAAGCATCATCCTGCGACGCGGATTATTGAGGCATAGGCTTAACTGCCGCGCCAGATTTTGATTGGACCAGTTGCCTGCACGCGGCGCGTAAATCCCGGACACTGCCGGGGCTTGAAGTCCCGGCCAAGGCAGATACGTACTTCTTGAAGCCAACCATTGCGGTTCGTCTTCACGGTTATCGCATGCGCGGGCAGTCCTTCATTTAGATCAGCAAATTTTTCAGCCAATGTTTGCGCCGTCAAAGCTGTCCCGCGTTCTGACTCGCGCGATAGTCGCGCCATGTCGGGAAATTCAATCGCGTTAAACAGCAATCGCGCTGCCGCGAAATAAGCTTCCGGCGTTTTGGCCATGCAACTGCCATGCTTTGCCCATTGATGCTGCAGCAATTGAGGGGAGGGGCTGAGGCAGATATTGTCCGTCACCGTCGGTCGGGGCAGCACCCCAACCGTGCGACAATATTGCGGGTAATTGGCCCCTTTGGCCTCCGGCCACAACCCATTTAGGATGAAACCGAAGTCGCCAATTTCACCCGAACATTGGAACCGGATTACAGGGTCGCGCATGCGCCCACGGCAATATTCGGGGCTCCAACTGAGTGCCAGCACATAGCCGTCTATCGCCGTGCGCCTTATTTCGCCGGATGGCGGCAATTCCAAGGCTGGGCGCGGCAGAAATTTGGGAGGCTGGCATTGCCACGCTTGCGCCATCGTCGCGGCAGGTTGGAACGCAGCCACAACAGCTACACATATGAAAAGATTAAGTCTGCGCAAAATCCAGCCCGATATCGGCAGCCGGCGCGCTTTGGGTTAGGCGTCCAACGGAGATATAGGTGACGCCAGTCTCCGCCTTGGCGCGGATTGTTTCCAATGTCACGCCGCCCGATGCCTCGGTTGGCACGCGGCCAGCGATCAGCTTTACCGCCGCACGCAGCGTATCGGCATCCATATTGTCGAGCAGCAAATGGCTTGCACCTGCGGCAAGGCCAGGTTCGATCTGGGCGATGCTGTCCACCTCAAGAATGATGCGTTCAACCCCTGCATTTTTCGCGCGGGCAACGGCTTCACTTACGCCGCCTGCGACTGCGACATGATTGTCCTTAATCATCGCCGCGTCCCACAATCCCATGCGGTGATTTGTTGCCCCGCCCATGCGCGTCGCATATTTTTCGAGTAACCTTAGGCCGGGAATGGTTTTGCGAGTGTCCAACAAAATACAACCCGTTCCCGCGATGGCATCGACATATTGCCGTGTCATTGACGCAATGCCCGACAGATGTTGCACAGTATTCAGCGCCGACCGTTCCGCGGTGAGCATGGCCCGTGCATTGCCCTTCAAGCGCATAAGGTCAGTGCCCGGGATCACTTGCGCGCCTTCCTCGACCAACAATTCTATCTCCATCAACGGGTCGAGCGCATGAAAAAACGCGACCGCGATGGGTAGGCCTGCCACGGTTATGGCATCGCGGCTGTCCATGACGCCGTCGAAACGGACATCTGCCGGAATGACACTTTCAGACGTAACATCTCTGCCCGTTGGACCCAAATCTTCGGCCAGCGTCGCCCGGACGAAAGCGTCCATATCGAATGCGGGAATGTGAAAAGGCATATTGCGTTTATCCGGCCTGAATAGGGTTGGGAACTAGGCCCCATCCATAGGTCAGTTCGCTATCGCCAGCAATTGCTGAAAACCCTTTATCGATAGGTTAATAGCCCATCAGGCTCATGACTTCCCTGCGGCTAGATTGATCGTCGAGAAAACAGCCAATGAGTTTTGATGTTACCATGCCAACGCCGTGCACCTTCACGCCGCGTCCGGTCATGCAACCATGCTGTGCCTCAATGACAACGGCAACGCCTTCTGGCTTCAGATTTTCCCAAATGCAGTTCGCAACTTCGGCGGTCAGGCGTTCCTGTACCTGAAGGCGCTGAGCAAAGCCATGCAAGACACGCGCAAGTTTCGAAATGCCGACAACCTTGTCAGTTGGCATATAGGCAATCGATGCCTTGCCGATGATAGGTGCCATGTGATGTTCACAATGCGACTGAAAGGGGATGTCCTTGAGCAGAACCAGCTCATGATAACCGCCAACTTCATGAAACGTGCGTGACAAATGGGCTGCGGGATTTTCGGCATAGCCAGCGCAATATTCGCGCCACGCACGGCCAACGCGAGCGGGCGTGTCGAGCAGTCCTTCGCGCTCCGGATTATCGCCTGACCAGCGGATCAATGTGCGAATGGCATCTTGGACTTCATCAGGAACGACAATTTTGCCGTTCGGACCGATTTCGTCTTCATAATGGATATGGGCGATGGGAAATACCTTCTCGGGCTTGTTCATCTTCAGTCTCCGGCAGGCAACGTGCCCGCATTTTCGGTACTAGAGATATGGCCGCCTGTTATTGAACACTATACGGACAATAGCCCATAGGGGCCTTATCGCAATATATCACGATAAAGCCGCAGAAGCCGCAATAACATTTTGTTGCTGAAAAATCAGCCAATCGCCTGACCGGTTTTGGCCCAATCGGCCAAAAAGCCTTCAATGCCCTTGTCTGTCAGGATATGCTTGAACAGGCCTTTGATCACCGACGGCGGTGCAGTCATTACATCAGCGCCAATTTTCGCGGCTTCAAGCACATGGACGCCGTGACGGACGCTGGCGACGAGGATTTCGGTATCAAAAGCGTAATTGTCGTAAATCAGGCGGATATCGCTGATAAGCTGCATGCCATCAAAACCATTATCGTCATGGCGGCCAACGAACGGCGATACGAATGTCGCACCCGCCTTTGCCGCCAACAGCGCCTGATTGGCCGAGAAACATAAGGTCACATTGACCAATGTGCCTTCCGAGGTCAGTGCCTTGCAGGTCTTTAGACCGTCGATGGTCAATGGTACCTTGATGCAGACATTGTCGGCAATTTTCCGCAGGATTTCGGCTTCCTTCATCATCGTTTCATGGTCGAGTGCAACGACCTCTGCCGACACTGGGCCATCGGTCAGGGCGCATATTTCGCGGGTAACCTCGATGAAATCCCGGCCGGATTTTGCAATCAACGATGGGTTGGTGGTCACGCCGTCAAGCAAACCAGTCGCCGCCAAATCCTTAATATCGGCAATGTCAGCGGTATCGGCAAAGAATTTCATGGGATTATTTCCTGATTGGAGATTCGATTTCATGTGTCTTGGCAAAATATCGGCCAAAACAACAGACCTATTGGCACCAAATTTAATATGCTGCGGGATCATCATCCAGATGGTGACGTTCGCCGCATCATTGCCTATACGCGCGTCATGATCTTGCCCACCAACCGCGTCCGCGTTGTCTTGTTGACACAAGCGATTGGTCCGCTCGATTACCGGCTGCCTGATGGTATGATCGCAGGGCCGGGCAGCGTGGTGATGGTGCCGCTTGGTCCACGCAAATTGCCGGGCGTCATCTGGGATGATGATGTTTTCGGCGATCAGGCAATAGATGCCAGCAAACTTCGTGCAGTACTGGAAATTGTTGATAGTCCTCCGCTGGGGCCAGGCTTGCGTCGCCTCATCAACTGGGTCGCGGATTATTATCTTACCAGTCATGCGTCGGTTTTGCGCATGGTTTTGTCGTCTTCGGCGGCGTTCAAGGCGACCGGAACAATTATCGAATACCGCCGCATAAGCTTTGAGCCTGCACGGTTGACCCCGCAACGCGCCGCGGCGTTGGACGCCTTGGATGGCGCGCAAGGGCTTGTGCGCGAGCTTGCGGCAGAAGCGGGCGTCAGTGATGCCGTCATTCGCGGGCTCATCAAAGCGGGCGCATTTGAACCTGTCACTATCAGCGTGGATTCGCCACTGCCCAAACCGCTGGCGGACTTTGGGACGCCAACATTGAATGAGGCGCAGCAGTTGGCAGCAAACAGCATGGTCGAAGCGGTTCGCACCGGTGACTTTGACACCTTCGTGCTGGATGGCGTAACAGGTTCCGGCAAGACCGAAACTTATTTTGAGGCTGTGGCTGAGGCGATACGGCAGGACAAACAGGTTCTGGTGCTTCTCCCCGAAATCGCGCTTACCGCGCCGTTTCTTGCTCGTTTCGAATCCCGCTTTGGCGTCGAGCCTGCGGTTTGGCATAGCAATCTGCGCTCGACTCAACGCCGCCGTGTCTGGCGCGCCGTTGCTGATGGCAGTGCGAAGGTGCTTGTGGGCGCGCGTTCGGCCTTGTTCCTGCCCTTTGCCAATTTGCGCCTGATTATCGTCGATGAGGCGCACGAAACCAGCTTTAAGCAGGAAGATGGCGTGCGCTATCATGCCCGCGATGTTGCCGTCATGCGTGGCCATTTTGAAGGGTTCCCAGTGGTGTTGGCATCGGCAACGCCTGCGTTGGAATCGCGGCATATGGTATCCATTGGCCGCTATAAGGGCCTTGAAATTCCGTCGCGTTTCGGCGCGGCCAAGATGCCAGAGATCAAAGCTATCGACCTGACGCTCGACGCGCCCGAAGCCCAGCATTGGATTGCGCCGACATTGCTCAAGGCATTGGAAGAACGCGTCGAACGCGGCGAACAGAGCCTTTTGTTCCTCAACCGGCGTGGCTATGCGCCTTTGACCTTGTGCCGGACCTGCGGCCACCGGTTTCAATGCCCCAACTGCACAAGCTGGATGGTCGAACATCGCCTCGTGCGGCGGCTTGCCTGCCACCATTGCGGCCACGTCATGCCACCGCCGGAGCAATGTCCAGAATGCGGTGAATGCGACACGCTGGTTGCCTGCGGTCCTGGCGTTGAACGCATCAGTGACGAGGTGAACCGCCTGTTGCCCCATGCACGCACCATCGTTGCGACATCGGACACCTTATGGTCGCCGGAGAAAGCGGCGGAGTTTGTGTCGCGCGTTGAAAACAAGGCGGTGGACATCATCATCGGCACGCAATTGGTGACGAAAGGCTATCATTTCCCTGAACTGACTTTGGTTGGGGTGATCGATGCAGATCTAGGGCTTGAGGGCGGCGATCTGCGTGCCGCCGAACGCACATTCCAGCAAATTGCGCAGGCCGCCGGTCGGGCAGGACGCGGCGAGAAGCCCGGTGAGGTGTACATCCAGACGCGCAATCCCAATCATCCCGTCATTGCAGCCTTGGTGGCTGGCGACCGCGATGCATTTTATGATGCTGAGACCGAGCAACGTAAATCCGCTGGTGCGCCACCGTTTGGACGTTTTGCGGCTATCATTATTTCGTCGGCAGATGAGCGCGAAGCCATTGAAGCTGCGCGTGCCGTCGGGGGTGCCGCGCCGCAAGTAAACGGCATGCATGTCTATGGCCCCGCGCCGGCACCGCTGGCTATGTTGCGGGGCCGCTATCGACAGCGCCTTTTGGTTCATGCTCAGCGCTCGGTCGAGGTGCAGAATATCATACGTGAATGGCTTGGCGGACTGCAATTCCCACGCGGTGTGCGGGTTGGAATCGACGTCGATCCCTACAGTTTCATGTGATGCGGCGTTAGATGCTGAAATAGCGGATTTACCTCATGCATCTAATGTTGCATCGTGCCCTAAATATTCTTCGGGAGGACAAGATGCACAAAATTTTATGGGCGGCGTTATTAAGCACTGCGTCAGCCACAAGCGCATTTGCGCAAGACGCAAAGCCTGCTTCTGAAGCGACGGTCGCCGCGCAACGCAGCGTCGCGGCGCAGCTTCCTGCGGAAGATGGCCGTGACCTCGATTTTGCGGACCGGGGCTTTATGGGCACTTTGTCTGACCCCATCATCACCAACAAGGATGGTAAACCTGTCTGGAACCTTGGGGCTTATGACTGGATGGCCGATGGCAAATCACCCGATACGGTAAACCCAAGCCTGTGGCGGCATATGGGCCTGTTGCGCAAACATGGTTTATACGCGTTGACGGACAATGTCTGGCAAGTGCGTGGCTTTGATGTGTCGAATATGACGGTGATTAAAGGGCAAACGGGCTGGATTATAATTGACCCGTTGACCAGTCGCGATACCGCGGCGGCGGCGTTGAAGCTGGTGAATGAAAAATTGGGCGCGCGACCCGTCACTGCTGTCATTTACAGTCACAGCCATGGCGACCATTTTGGCGGCGTGCGCGGGATTATCAATGAGGCGGACGTGAAAGCTGGCAAGGTTGCAATCATTGCGCCGGAGCATTTTCTCGCCGAGACCGCGTCTGAAAATGTCATGGCTGGTCCTGCGATGAGCCGACGCGCCACGTTTCAATTTGGTAGTAACCTTACGCCGGGCCCGCAAGGGCAAATGGGCAGCGGTATCGGTAAAGGCATTGGCGGGGGCGATATTACATTGATCCCGCCCACAATCGACATTCGCAAAACGGGCGAATTGCGCGAAGTCGATGGCGTTACGTTGGAGTTTCAAATGGTGCCGGAAACAGAGGCACCGGCCGAAATGAATGTCTATTTGCCTGCGGCGCGTACGTTTCTTGCCGCTGAAATTGCGACCTGCAGCCTGCACAATATTCTGACTCCGCGTGGGGCGAAAGTGCGTGATTCATTAGGCTGGTCGGGATTTTTGAATGAAGCCGTCAACCTTTATGGCGATCGGAGCGATGTTATCGCGTCCAGCCATTGCTGGCCGCGATTTGGCCAGTCTGAGGTCAAAGGCTGGCTAGCGGGGCAGCGCGACAATTATCGTTACTTACACGATCAAACAGTGCGCATGATGAACAAGGGCATGACTCAAGCAGAAATAGCCGAGGCGTTGAAAGCCCCGCCTGCAATTGCTGATCAATGGTTTAACAAGGGTTATTACGGCACCTACAGCCATAATTCGAAGGCGATTTATCAATATTATCTGGGTTGGTATGATGCCGTCCCCGCCAACCTTAACCCGCATCCGCCGGAAGTCCGCGCGGCCAAAATGGTCGCGGCTTTGGGTGGCGCAAAGAAGGTTTTGGCCGAGGCAAAAAAGGCGATGAAGGCCGGGGACTATCGCTGGTCATCCGACCTGTTGAATCAACTCGTCTTTGCCGAACCCAAAAATGTTGAAGGGCGGGCGTTGCTTGCCGACAGCTATGAACAGCAGGGTTATCAGTCGGAATCCGCGATCTGGCGCAACATGTTCTTAACCGGCGCGCGGGAGCTGCGCGCAGGCATGAAGGCAGGCATAAATTCGCAAAGCATCGATATGATTTCGGCGATACCAACCGGTTTGTTATTGGATTCCGTATCGACCCGACTTGACCCGAAGATTATTGGCAATGTTGCGCTGGCACTGAATTTCGTGATTACTGACCGTAAGGAAACCGCGAAAGTAACTGTCGGCAATTCGGTGATGTTCAGTGAAATGGGTGCTGCCCACGCAGCGCCTAGCGTCACGGTCACTGGCCCGCGCCAATTGTTTCTGGCCTTATTGTTCCTGAAAATGCCGGCAGCGCAATTGCAAGCCGCTGGATTGAAGATTGAGGGTGACAGGGCGGCGATTGAAAAGCTTCAAGCGGCGCTTGACCCGATGCCGGGCGCATTCAACATTGTGGAGCCTTAGACTACATTTCCCCGCGCTGGCGGCGGATGGCGTACCATTTTGCGACATTGGCATTGTGTTCTTGCAACGTGTCGGCAAAAATATGTCCGCCTTTGCCGTCCGCAACAAAATAATAGGCGCCGGTCTTTTGCGGGTTTAACACGGCCGCAATTGCGGCGCGTGACGGGTTGGCGATAGGCCCTTTCGGTAGGCCAGCCATAGCGTAGGTATTATAATCGTTCACATCCCGGATTTCGGACTTGCGAATGCGCCGGCCAAGCGACTTGCCCTTGGTGATGGGATAAATGATCGTCGGATCGGCCTGCAGCCGCATGCCCGTGCGTAAGCGATTGGAGTATACGCCAGAAACGATACGCAATTCTGATTTAAGCGCCGTTTCCTTCTCGACAATGGACGCGAGCGTCAGCGCCTCTAACGGCGTTTTCACCATCGCGTTCGAACTGCGTTCTGGCCATAACTCGGCCATCGTTTTTGTCATGGCATCCTGCATGCGTTTGAGGACGGCCGCCCGCGATTCATTTTTGTCAAAGGCATAGCTATCCGGCAAAACTGAACCCTCGGCTGGTACGGAAATGCTTCCAGTAAGCTGGTCATTGGCCATGAGGCGTTCGTACACCATGATCGACGGCATGCCCTCGGGAACGGTGACCATGCGTCGGACGGCTTTCCCATTTGTCAGGATGGACAATATGTCGGAATTGGATGCCTTTGCTGGTATAACAAACTCGCCCGCTTTGATGGTGTTAGACGCACCAAAAATCTTTGCCCGGCTAACAAAAGCATCAGCAGATTTAATCGCACCGCTTTTTTCAAGCTGGCGCGCCGCTGACATCATGCTTGAACCTGGCTTAATGATTACAGTTTCTGCGCGTTCGAGTGGCCCAGATGCAGTCCATCCGTGGATGAAGTTACCGGCGATAATTGCAAGCAGCAGCACTGCGGCAACAACTGCCCATTTGGCCAAGCGGAGTTTTGCGTGATTCACAGACCGTTTCGTCACCATGGGGCTTTCTCATTCCAGCCGTCGGTTCCCGCAAGTGCGGGAATGACAAGCTGCAAGATAGGCGATGGTGCTATCACCACGTTCGTTTATTCGGCCAATTTCATGATGAGGCTGGCGTTTGTCCCACCAAAGCCGAAGCTGTTGTTCAAAACAGCCTTAACTTCACGTTTTTTTGCGACATGCGGGACGAGATCAACGCCTTCTGTGCCTTCGTCTGGATTGTCGAGATTGAGCGTTGGCGGCACAATTTGGTCACGCAGCGCAAGGATGCAGAAAATGCTCTCCACCGCACCAGCGCCGCCCAACAAATGGCCAATGGCGGACTTGGTCGAGCTCATCGACACGCTTGCTATAGTATCACCAAATAAGCGCTTTACCGCACCCAGCTCAATCGTATCGGCCATGGTCGATGTGCCGTGCGCGTTGATATAATCGATATCGGTGGGTGTCATGCCGGCTTTTTTCAGCGCCATCTGCATGGATCGAAACGCGCCATCCCCCTCGGGATGCGGGGCGGTGACATGATAGGCATCGCCCGATAAGCCATAACCTACGACTTCGGCATAGATTTTCGCGCCGCGCGCCTTGGCATGTTCATATTCTTCCAAAACAACAACGCCTGCGCCTTCGCCCATTACGAAACCATCGCGGTCCTTGTCATAAGGACGGCTGGCGGCTTCTGGACGGTCATTATAGCTCATATTCAAAGCGCGAGCCTGGGCAAAGCCAGCGATACCCAGCGGATTTACAGTGCTTTCTGCACCACCGGCCACCATGATGTCGGCGTCATCATCGCGGATCATGCGGGCGGCATCACCAATCGAGTGCGCGCCTGTCGAGCAGGCGGTGACGACGGCGTGGTTAGGGCCTTTTAGGCCATATTTGATGCTGACTTGACCCGAGATGAGGTTGATCAGGCGGCCATGAACGAAATGCGGACTGACGCGGCCTGGGCCTTTTTCCGCCAGCAATAACGCTTCGCTTTCAATACCGGGCAGTCCACCAATCCCTGAACCAATCGAACAACCTGCGCGCAATTTTTGCTCTTCGGTCAATTCGGTAAGGCCAGCATCTTCCAATGCTTGGCCTGCGGCATCAATGCCGTAAATGATAAAGGGGTCAACCTGACGCTGCACCTTATGGTCCACGCGCTTGTCTGGGTCAAAGCCCCAAGGGTGGTCCTTGCCCTTCACTTCGCACGCGATGAGACATTTTTGGTCGCTGGCGTCGAAATGCGTAATCATGCCAGCGCCAGACTTTCCGGCAATTAGGTTGGACCAAGTGGTTTCAACATCTGCACCCAAGGGTGTAACCAGACCTAATCCAGTGACCACGACACGACGCATTGCGTTATCTCCAAAATCTAATCTTTACGGCCCTTTAGTGCGAACAGGGGCCAAAAAGCAAACGGCTTTCCGACTGAAGCGCACGTAACGCTGGTCGAAAAGCCGTTTGAAATTTAATCTAGCCGCGCATCATCGCGCGTTGCGGCTTAGCCGTTGCTATTGATGAAATCGATCGCGTCCTTGACGGTAGCTATCTTTTCAGCAGCGTCGTCAGGGATTTCAACGTTGAATTCTTCTTCAAACGCCATAACCAGTTCAACGATATCAAGGCTGTCTGCGCCCAGATCATCGATGAAGCTTGCAGCTTCGTTCACCTTATCGGCTTCAACGCCCAGATGTTCTACTACGATCTTTTTGACCCGTTCTGCGGTATCGCTCATTTTTATGCCCCTTATTGGTTGGGAGGATGAATTTCAGCTATCGCCCTAATGTGCAGATTAGCTGCTGGCAAGTGGCAAGCGACGCTTGTGCATCAAAGCATCGCCATCCCGCCATTTACATGGATTGTTTGGCCCGTAACATAACCGGCTTCCCGTGAGGCGAGATAGGCTACAGCGGCACCAATGTCAGCGCCTTCGCCCATGCGGCCCATCGGAATACGTGCATTCAACGCCTCTTTTTGCGCATCAGGCAGGTTTTCAGTCATAGCCGTGGCGATGAAGCCCGGTGCGACGCAATTGGCGGTGACATTGCGGCTAGCGAGTTCCTGCGCAATCGCTTTGGTCATCGCCGTCAGGCCGCCTTTGGACGCGGCATAATTGGCCTGACCTGGGTTGCCCGTGGTGCCGACAACACTGGTGATTGTAATGATGCGGCCAAAGCGCGCCTTCATCATGGGTTTAGTCGCGGCGCGCATCAGGCGAAATGTGGCTTCAAGATTAATGCGGATGACATCATCCCATTCCTCATCCTTCATACGCATCGTCAAATTGTCGCGGGTGACGCCGGCGTTGTTTACAAGAATGTCGATCTGACCCAGCTTTTCAAGTGCAGCAGGGACCAACGCCTCAACGCTGTCTTTGTCGCCGAGATTGCAGGGAACCGCAACATGGTCGCCGCTTAACGATGCCCGGAATGCTTCCAGCTTTTCTACATTGGAGCCGGACACGGCAAGGCGCGCCCCTTGGGCCGCCAACGCGTGACAAATGGCACTGCCAATCCCGCCCGATGCGCCTGTGACGAGCGCCGTCATGCCGGTTAGATCAAACATATCATTCTCCCTTAAATTCGGGTGCGCGCTTTTCCAGGAACGCGGTGATGGCTTCGTCATTGTCCGCCGTGGCATGCGCCAAGCTTTGCATCGCGGCGGACATTTCGAGGATGTTTTTTAGGTCGGCGGTCTGCCCTTCGCGTAATAGCCGCTTCGTCATGCGGACGGCATGCGGCGGGTTTGCGGCGATTTTTTCGGCAACGGTGCGCGCGGCGGGCATGAGGTCGGCATCATCCACTACCTGCGTAACCAGCCCGATACGCAAGGCTTCGGCCGCGTCGATAGTCTCGCCCGTCAGGGCCAGCTCGGTTGCTTTTGAAAAACCGACGATCCGCGGCAACAGCCATGCCCCGCCATCGCCCGGCGTAATGCCCAAGCGCACGAAGCTTTCGGCAAATTTGGCCGAAGACGCTGCAATCCGAATGTCGCACATTGTGGTAAGGTCAAGCCCGGCACCAATGGCCGCGCCGTTGACCGCCGCGATTACCGGAACCTCAAGAGCCTGAAACATTAACGGAAGCCGTTGGATACCATATTTGTAATTGCGCCGAGTTTCTGCAGGCAATCCGGCCCGTAAACCACCGCTATCAGGGCGCATTTGTTTCAGGTCGCCGCCGGAGGAAAATACGGTTCCCGCGCCTGTCAGGATGACGCAGCGCACCGACATATCCTGATCCGCCGTCATAAACGCGTCGCATATTTGTTCGACGACAGATACATCCGATATCGGGTTCCGCTTTTCGGGCATATTCAGCGTTATCGTCAGTATGCCGCCATCGCGCGACTGGAGAATTTGGTCGGTCATTAGATGTCTTTCAACAGGGCTTCGATGTCATCCATGCTGATGACAGATGATGTTGTAATGTCTTCACCTGCGCTGCGTTTTACCATCGGTGACAGCACCTTTCCGCCAAACTCCGTGAAATGGGTAACGCCGGCCTCCGCCATGGCAATCGCCGACTCGCGCCAGCGCACACGGCCAGTCACCTGCTCCACTAATTGGACCGATATGGTCGCCGGGTCGGACACGGGCGCTGCCGTCACATTGGCGAACAAGGGGACCAATGGTGCGTGGATGGTCGTCGTCGCTAGCGCGCTTGCCATTTCATCGGCGGCGGGTTGCATCAATGGGCAGTGAAAAGGTGCGGACACGGGTAGCAATATACCCCGTTTGATATCATGGTCCTTCGCCAGCAAAATTGCGCGGTCAATCGCACCTTTATGGCCCGAAATAACGACCTGCGATGGGTCATTATCATTGGCAACGGTGCAGGTTTCCCCCTCCGCAGCGGCAGCAACTAAGCTCTCCGCTTTCTCAATATCCGCGCCAAGCAAAGCAGCCATTGCGCCCACGCCAACGGGCACGGCGGCCTGCATGGCGCGCCCACGCAGCTTGAGGAGCGCAGCCGTTACCGACAAAGGTAAGGCACCAGCAGCGCACAACGCCGTATATTCACCCAAAGAATGGCCAGCGACGAAATTGCATTTCTCCGACAGGCGAACGCCGCCCTCCTTTTCCAACACGCGCAAGGTGGCAATCGCGTTGGCCATGATCGCTGGTTGCGCATTTTCGGTAAGCGTGAGTTCGCTCTCCGGACCCTCACACATCAGACGAAATAGATGCTGGCCAAGTGCTTCGTCAACTTCTTCAAACACTGCGCGCGCGATAGGGCTGGCTTCGGCGAGCATTTTGCCCATGCCAATGGCTTGGCTGCCTTGCCCCGGAAATATAAATGCGCGCATTGTTCCTCCTGTAGGTCGGTGATCGTGCAAAATCGCCTATGGTGCAGCGTTGAATGTTGCAAGCCCGAACGGCACAATCCGGTTATCGGCGTCATGGCCAATATCCGCGCGGCCCAGATAGTCGATACCTGTTCTTGCGCACCAGCGTTGGGCGATTTCTTCAGCATTTTCGCCAAAGGGGCGATCATTTTCGGGTACATCACTGACGCGGCCAAGCCGTAATCCGGAGAGCCCTGCGGTTTGCAAATGGCTGGTGACGTGGAAAAAGGCGCGGTCATAACCATAGAGATATTCGCTGACTTCCTCCAATATCAACACATGGTCTTTCAGATCAGGCATTAACGGCGTGCCAACCATCATCGCCAAGGTCATCAGATTGAACGCAGCATATTTTGTGCCGGCCTGCAGTTGCGGTTCAAGCGATTGCGGCGACGCATGTAGCATCCAGTCGAGTGCGCGCAGGACGGCGGCCGCACCGCCGTCGCGCCGAATATCGGCTGGCATCGGGCCGTGGCAGACACGACCAATTTGGGCGCCATAAAGTGCGCCAAGCAGATTTCCGGCGTCGCTATAGCCCATATAGATTTTATCGCCCGCCGATGACTTCAGCGCCGCAACAGCGTCTTGTGCAATCCGGCAAGCCCCATAGCCTCCGCGCACGAACCAGACCGCATCAAATTCTGAGCCATTCGCAAGGCCGACAAAAGCCTCCAGCCGCTCGACATCGGATCCCGCGAAATGACCCGCCTCGGCAAAGCACTGGTCATGAAAAACCAGTTCAGCCATCGGGTGGGTGTTGGCGGCAAGCGCAGAAACCCGCGCCGCGTCCTCGCGGGTGAACGGGGTAGACGGCGCGCAAATTCCGATCCGCATATTTCTCTCTTCCCCTCATTTGTTACCCCAGCCTAAGCTGGTGCAATATGTTTTTGGAACAGAGCGTTCAGCGTTCCATTGCAAAAACTCGCACTAACGCATAACCGCCAAACATGCACAAAAACAAATCCTATTTCTTCTGCGGCATCGGTGGTTCTGGCATGTTGCCCTTGGCCAATATCGTCCGTGATGCAGGCGCAAGCGTTGCGGGTTCGGACCGCGCATTGGACCAAGGCCGACTGGGGCCGAAATTCGAATGGCTGCAAAGCCTTGGTATCAAATTGTTCCCACAAGACGGCAGCGGACTTATCAGCGGTGACCAAATCCTTATTGCGTCCGCTGCGATTGAGGACAGTGTGCCGGACATCGCAGAGGCCAAGGCTCTGGGCTGTACCCGCATGACCCGCGCCGAACTCCTAGCCGACCTGTTCAACGCCGCCCCGCGCAGCGTAGCTGTCGGAGGAACCAGCGGCAAATCGACCGTCACGGGCATGATCGGCTGGATATTAACCGACGCCGGACGTGATCCGACAATCATGAATGGTGCGGTGATGAAAAATTTCGTTGCCGATGACGCGCCCTTTGCCAGCGCGCGCGTGGGGCAGGGAGAAGTTTTCGTTTCGGAGGTGGACGAAAGCGATGGCTCCATCGCCCTGTTCACACCCGAAGTTGCAGTGCTCAACAATGTCAGCCTTGATCATAAAAGCTTAGAAGAATTGCGGCAGTTATTCGGAGATTTTGCGTGCAAGGCGAAAGCCTGTGTCTGGAACGCCGATGATGCCGAGACGGCGGCACTGATCGCGCCCATGGCATTGCCGGGCGCGATCAGCTTCGGCTTCTCCGCTGACGCACATTTTCGCGCAACGGACATCACCGACCTGCCATTGGGTAGCCGCTTCACCTTGCATGCGATGGGCAACGCTTATCCCGTCGCCTTGATAGTGCCGGGCCGACACAATATTGCCAACGCGCTTGCCGCTATTGCCGCAAGCGTCGCGCTTGGCGTGTCGGTTGCGCAAGCTGTACGCAGCGTCGAACGCTTTAATGGTCTCGCCCGTCGTTTCGACATTGTCGGTACCGCCAATGACATTACTGTCATCGACGATTTCGGTCACAACCCGGACAAGATTGCCGCAACTTTGGCGACGTTGAAGGCGTTTCCCGGTCGCATCATCGCCTTCTTCCAACCCCATGGCTACGGCCCCATTCGCGTCATGGGCGCTGAATTGGCAGGCGTTTTTGCGGATAATTTGGGCAATGCGGACCATCTCATCCTCTGCGACCCCGTCTATTTCGGCGGCACTGTGGACAAAAGCATTGGCAGCGAGAGCATCACCGACGCAGTCGTTGCCGCTGGCCGCAACGCCGACCATATCCCGACCCGTGAAGACTGCGGCAACCGCATCGTCGAACTGGCGCGGCCTGGCGACCGGATCGTCATCATGGGCGCGCGGGACGATACGCTGAGTGCGTTTGCGGCGTATGTATTGGCGCGGCTACAGCATTAAGGGCGAGCTCCGCATATACGTAATACCGCGAATCGCTTGCATTCCGCACCAATCCCCCCTAAGCGCGCCACTTCGCTCAGGCCCGCCTGACCGAAATCGAAGAAGGCCGGAGGGGCGTATGCATGGTGCTGCGTCAGCGATCGGTAGGAACAAGGAAACGCCCATGCCGCTGTACGAGCATGTATTTTTGGCGCGTCAGGACCTTTCACAGGCCCAGGTTGATGCGCTGGCAGAAACTGCCACCAAGATTGTAGAAGACAATAAGGGCAAGGTCGTAAAGACCGAAACCTGGGGTCTTCGTACATTGACCTACAAAATTCAAAAGAACCGCAAAGCGCATTTCGTAATGCTCGACATTGATGCTTCCGGCGACACTATCGCCGAGCTTGAGCGTCAGACACGCATGAACGAAGATGTGATCCGTTACATGACAGTCCGCGTAGACGCGCATGAAAAGGGACCATCGGTCATGA
>ENA-OUVC01000175-OUVC01000175.1-marine-metagenome-genome-assembly--contig:-NODE-175-length-46147-cov-5.944476_pt1 | contig 46147 bp, 60 predicted proteins | sample MGYA00248622_ERZ508571 | MGnify/ENA primary metagenome ERZ508571 (study PRJEB26236, sample SAMN06267175) | marine metagenome | isolation source: Columbia River Estuary | place: USA:Columbia River Estuary... | reverse complement strand
CCATACCCGTATTCAAACGGTGCGTATGAGATCGTTGAAGGTATGTGGATAGCTCAACCAAACGGTTTGGTGTATCAGATTATTAGCGTTTCAACGCCAATTAGCAATGATACGGTTGATGTTATTATAAAAGATGTTGATTTATATAACACTTTAAGCGACACAACATTATCTGGAACAAATGCACCGATAGAAGAGAGCTACGGTATTGTTTTTAATTTATCTGATGATGGCGACCCAGTTTTAAATACTTTACAATTACAAAGTGGTGTATTACCAGAAAGCCCGTTTTGGATAAACGATTTATATGCTAGATTTCAATATAGAAATTTATTAACAAATTATTATAATAATAACCCAGATAATTTAGTTTACGGTTCTGGTTACACAGTAGGCCAGTTGGTTTATTTAGATAACGCAGGTCAGTTTCAAATTGTAGATAGTTCAGTACAAAACCAATTAGAAAAAGCTTTTGGTATTATTACATCAGTTAATGAACCAGAAGATGGTAATATGACTGTAAAACCATTTGGTAAAATAACAGGTGGTCTAAATTTAACAGGCATAGGTGCCGTTGGCGATTTATTATACTACGACTCAACCGCAACTAGCACTAACTACTTAACAACAAGTAAGCCAGCTAACTACCCATTACCAGTTTATATAAAAATTAGTAATACAACAGCAGCCTTTCTTGGATGGCCATTAACAAGCGGTGCTTCTGGTACTAGCGGTGGTGCTTCTGGGTCAAGCGGTACATCTGGTGCTAATGGCGCTTCTGGTATCACAACAGGCGCAATTTACTATTTTAATGATTCTGTAATAGAAGTTAACGGTATTAAACAGTTAGCAACAGAACCAACTTCAGGTTCTCAACAAACAATAACAACAACGGTACAACATGGTGGTGCTGAGCAACTCATTGAATCGTATATTTCTGAGCAGTTTGGTTTTAATGTAATACCTGGTGGTGTACAAAGATTTAATTTATGGTTTACAAAACCATCATCTGGTGATGATGTTGAGGTATATGTTGAGTTATCTCTAAGAGATTCGGCTGGTAATTTAGTTGCAACTGTCGGTTCATCACAACCAACAAACATAGGCTGGAACAACAACGCTAATACACCTGTTGAAGTTACAACCGACATCACAATACCAACGTCAACAGTCGATCCGACATATAGGATGCAAGTTGATGTACTTGCGGTAAACAATGAGAATCAAGATAGAGATATAGTATTTTATACTGAGGGTACTTCACATTATTCTTTTGTTGTAACAACCGTTTCAAGAGCTTCAGGTACATCAGGTATTTCAGGCACCAGCGGATCTTCGGGCTTCTCGGGAACCTCTGGTATCTCAGGTATCGATGGTTCTTCAGGAACAAGCGGTGAATCAGGAACTTCGGGTATCGATGGTTCTTCAGGATCTTCTGGTGAATCAGGAACTTCGGGTCAAAACGGTACTTCTGGTCTATCAGGTATAAATGGTGTTGACGGTATAGATGGTACATCTGGTATTTCAGGTATTGATGGTTCTTCAGGAACAAGCGGTAACAGTAGTGCTGTAACAGGAATGACCTTAAATGGTACTATCTTAGAGATACAAAACTCTGATAACACAGCTCAATCAATCGATTTTGACCCATCGGATGCTTTACAAAGTAAAGAAGGTGTAACAACACACGGATTCAAATTTATAGATGAAACTAGTTTTAACCAAATACCTTTTGATGCATTAATGGGGACAACTGGTACTGGTTACAGTGATGTTATGCATCTAGAAATATTAGAGACTGATTTAACAGCGAAAACAACATATGTTGTGCTTGATGTCGTTAATACTGGCTCGACAATGAATTACGTTTTATTATTACCAAATCTTTCTTCTGATTATGAAGGTAAGCTAATTAAATTTGTAACTAAAAGAAATGGTTTAGTTGTATATAATGATATTTTAGTTGCATCTAAATGGATAAATTCTGGTAACGATTACAGAATAATAGCGACTAATTTAAAAACTAGAGTAATTAATGTTGGTTATTTTGTACCTTTAGAAACTTTAGAAACAACTGAAATACTATTTGATGGTTTTGATTGGTTAGTAACAGATGTTCAAAAACAAGGCTACTTTATGTATCAACCAGGCAATTACTTATTAAGTTCTGGTACATATGGTACAGCTGGTTCTTATAAAAATAGAGATATAGATACATTGTTATAATGAAATTATTAGAAGTTTTAAAATCAAAAAGTGACCCATTTACTCTAGAAATAGAGAATGGGTTAGAATTCCCTAACGATAAACTAGACACGGCTAAAGAGTTTATACAATTTTGTTGTGATGAGTTGGGTATTACTGGCGATTTTAAATGCTACCTTTGTCATGATAGAGACAAAAATGGTGTAACAACGACAGCTTTTTATCGTGATAAGGATAAATTAGTCTGTGTTTACGCTAAAAACAGAATGTTAGGTGATGTTATGAGGAGTGTGGCACACGAATTAGTACATAAAAAACAATACGAGGACGATAGGATTGTAAAACCTGTACAGGATATTGGTGGTGAAATTGAGGACGAAGCTAACGCTATAGCGGGTCAATTAGTTAAAAAATTTATTAAGACCAAGGAAAATGGTAATAGGTTATTTGAATCAGTTGATTATTTAACAACCATTATTATTTAATTTTTTTTTAAAAGTTTTGTTTATTCCATTTTTTTCTATATTTTTGCAATATGGAAAAGAAATCTAGAGTTGAGTTTCTATATGAGAACTCATTTAAAGCAACATATAGGAAAGCTGTTAAAAGAGGGCAGTTAACTGAATTTGACCCCAGACACGAAGGTTTTACTAGTTTGCATCATATGGTGTATAGTGACCCAGAAGATGCTTTCTATGACTATCGACTATTCAGTTTCCTATCAAGTATGGGGATACCCCCAACTAATTATTTAGGTAGCGAAAAAACACCAAGAGAGGTTGCTTTTAACTTTTTGGTTGAGTGTGACCCAACACCAAACAAAGAGAATTTGCAATGGTTACTTGGTTTATATAAGAACCAACTGATTAGCTATACAGCTGAAACCGTGGGTGGTATCAATAGTAATTTTTACGAGGATTTATTCACAACAGTTAAAAGCTCATTAGACACCTTTACTTTGCTTAAGAAAGCTAATGTACTTAGTCAGGATAAAAGGGATATTAACAAATACCCCAATTATCAAACATTAAATGAGGTTATGTTACCTTATACCATGATTGATGATGGTGCATCTGATAACGTACATACCTTAGACCCAAAAGAATTATCGTGCATTAAAAACCACCAACTATTTATCGAAAAAAGTAAAGAATATAACCCCGAACTTGGTAGGGCTGAACTCGTATTTGAGAACAAAGATTGGGTTATTGTCATAACGCACGATAAAGAAGCAAATGTTGAATTTGGTAAGTACACAGCATGGTGTACCGCTGGTACAAGATACGGTAGTATGTTTGATTCATACCACGGTCGTGGGGAATTATTCGTTTTAGTTAAAAAGGGATATGGTTCTAAAAAGGCAATTAAAAACGATCCATCGGTACGACTACAATTCCATTTTGAGGACCAGCAGTATATGGATGCGCCAGACCGACCAATAAGCATTAATGATTTCCTATTTGATAATAAGGAAATAAAAGAATTTTTTAAGAAATATATTACTAAAATAGTTTTACCGAAAAGACAGTTAAAGAGTAAAGTTAATGATGATATAAATTTCTTAATGAAGTTGGGTTATGGTGATGAAATAATTAAAATATTAAAAGATTCGCAACCCAAAAAATTAGATTTTAGTGGTAATAAAATGGATTATGAATTATTGACAGATATTGGGGATATCCAAAGTCTAGAAATGTTAGATTTTTCAGATTGTGGGTTAAATAGTCTGCCTGAGTCCTTGGTCAAACTAAAAAATTTAAAGTACCTTAAAGTTAGAAATAACCCAATTACCGTTGTACCATCTTGGTTAAATAAGTTAACTAATTTAAATTTCTTAGATCTATCTGGTTGTAAAATAGAGTCAACATTAAATTTTACAGGTCTTAACGAGTTAACGGATATAGTTTTAGACTATAACCCTAAATTAAAATCAGCCCCAGACGGCCTATCAAGTTTAAAAAAGTTAACTAGGTTTACCGCATCTAACTGCGATATAAGAGAAATTAATGACGAGATACTGAATTGCGAATGTTTGTTTTTAATTGACATACATGCAAACCAAAAATTGACTAGAATACCAGAAAAATTAAGTTCTTTACCCGAAATAGTTGCGATTTGTATTGATGACACTGCAATTTCAGGTGAAACCTTAAAAAAATTAAACAATAATAGAAGATCTAGTGATGTTGCTGTTATTAAGTATGATATTTAACGAAAACAAAGTAACGGTTTTCTAACACGCTTAACCTTTTTAGCACCATATTGTTTCATAAGATTAATTATGTCACTTGATAATTTATTTTTTTGTGATTTAATAATGGATATTGGTCTGTCACTCTGATCGTCAACAACGTGAATCTCAGCATTATCTTTTTTAATTCTTACTTCTAGCACCATTAACACAATAATAATATATTTATTAATGTGAATAAAGCATTTTTTTGACATATTTATATCATATATGAGAAAATCTGACGAATATAGAAAATCCATTATAAACCAGATTATTACGGAGGGTAAAACACCGAATAATCGTGTTAAGTTCACTTATAATGGTGAAGTAAATTCAGGTTATTACAGTGAGGTAATAACTATTGATGAAATAAGTAAAGTATTCGGAGATAATGTATTATTTTTCTTGGAAGATTTCACATATAATAGAATAGCTAACGTTTTGACTGAATGTGGTTATTCGATAAAAGAAGAATCGATAGATTTAACGTCATCAGATTTTTACGATGGTTATCAAATAAACATCCCCGTTATTAAGGAGGGTGTTGATGATGTGTTGGAATCGATATTTAATGAGATCGACCAAGAACTTGGTTTAAATAATGAACCACAAAAAGCACCAAAAGAAATTAATAAGCAATTAGATAACACGGCTAAGAACGTTCCCCTCACTAAGGAACCGACAGCCAAACAAACACCGCACTTACCCACACAAGCTAAAACTAAAAAAACTCAGAACCCTAAAAGGGTTGATTTATTGTTAAAGTCGACCTTTGAAAGTAAATTTAACGAATATAAACTTAGTTCAGATGTTGGGGATTGGAAACCAATTAAAACATTAAAGGATGATGGTAAGTTGATGGTTACCTGGGAATCGGTAAAAGAACCATCAATATTAATTGAGACTATTCTATTCCCCGCTGATACTAATAAAATTAAAATCAAAGTTAAGAGAAGAAATAGCGGTGTGCTAATTAACCACTTTTTTGAAATATATAGAATACCAACGGACGAGTTTTTAGCCGAGAAATTTTTTAGGAAGACTTATTTTAACTTACTTAAAAAGTTCATAGATACTAAAGTAATAACGTTGGAGCCATTTAATACGGAATTTATTTTCTGGAAAACGGATAATCCAGCGTTTTCGTATTCCTTTAGCTCACCAAATAAAAATAAAATCATATTGGATTTAATTAGTTTTATTAGTACGGCAAGAAAACCAATCTTAGATGACTTCTTTGAACAAAATAATTTAAAACACAAGCAAGGTTACCTACAAACACTTTTAGATGCAGCTGAAGCGGCTGGTATATTTAGATTTAAAAGAGAGGGTAATGAAATCATAATTGTTAAAGGACCTAACTACAAATATTTCTTAGAGGGTAAAGTTAGAAGAGTTACAACCTAATAATTTATGTTATGAAAGCGAAGACCATTGAGATCATATCCTGTTATTTAGATATAATAATTATCTTCTCACCGTTTTTGTTATTATTTGCTGACGGTGTTGGTTTATATGTCGCATCATTTTATTTTATCTACCTCCCATATTTGATTTTCAATGTTTACAAATATAACGTAAACAAAAGAAATAGAAGAATTCTCGATGATGAGTTTAAAAAAATAGAAGAGAAAGATTTGGTTATTAACTAATTAATCCGTAATTTTGTACCTATGGTACATATATTAGGAGATATACACGGAAATTTTACTAAACTAAATTTTAAAGCAATGTCTTTAAAAGACGACACTATTATACAAGTTGGTGATTTTGGTGTTGGTTTTAGGAGTCGAAAACATATGGATGAGATGATGGAGGCTCTTAATCTAAGTCTAAGTGTTGGTAATAACAAATTACTCGTTATTAGGGGTAATCACGATGACCCTAGCTACTTTGATGGTAATTATAATTTCAGCAACATAGAATTTTTACCAGACTACACCGTTAGACGTATAGAAAATAAAAACTACCTATTTGTTGGGGGTGCAATCAGTATTGATAGAATTTCTAGAAAAGAAGGTGTTAGTTATTGGAAGGATGAAAGATTTATCCTAGATCTCGATAAGATCAACGCTATTCAAGAAAATATTGACGTTGTAATCACTCATAGCTCACCGACTTTTTGTCAACCAGTCGGTTTTAACGACTTAGTTTGGCATTACATACATTTGGATCCACCTTTATATCATGAATTACTACAGGAAAGAGATGACCTCGAAAAAATGTATGACACTTTAAGATTAAAGGGTCATATGTTAGAATACTGGCTTTACGGTCATTTTCATTTCACTAAAGAAGAGAAGATAAATGACACGAATTTTGTTGTCATTGGTATTGATACTTTCTATACTTATTACTAAATTTAAAAAATGGAAGAAAATATAAATAATGAAGAACAAAAACCAAAGGGTGTTTTGTTCGGTGTCCTAGCTTATAACTCAGAAGAAGAGTATCAAAGCTTCTTAAATAACATTAAAAGAGGTTCTGAGGCGGAAATAGTTTTAGTTGTTAATACGGCTTTAAGATTCGCACAATCAAAAGGTGCGTTTAGTTTAGAAGAATCTGAAATAATAATTAACACGTTAAAAATTTTTAGTCAAGATGGAGAAGCCTAAAGTTATAAACGCCCTAGAGTGTGCGGAATGTAATGTACCTAAAGGTTGGGGTCATGAAGTTATTTTCGTTAATAACGAATTATATTGTGGTAAATTACTTGTTTTTAAAGCTGGTGCGATGTTCTCGATGCACTACCATATGATTAAAGATGAGACTTGGTATGTTGAAGAGGGTGAGTTTATATATCGTTGGATTGATACTGAAACGGCTGAGGTTCACGAACAAACTTTAAAGGTAGGTGACTCAGTTCGTCAATTACCAGGACAACCACACCAATTACACGCTTTAACAGATGGTACCGTTTTCGAAGTATCAACACAACACTTTGATTCAGATTCTTATAGAGTTTGGCGAGGTGATTCACAAAATAAATAAACTTATTTGGTTTTTAAAAATACTTTAACTATTATTGGTGATATGGGTTTATTATATAAAATTACAAAATGGGGTGTTAATCGGTTAATTAAGCAGGGTGTTGACCTATCTAATTTAGTTGATGTTGATAAAACAACTAAATTGTTAAGGGAAGCATCGTTATCACTTAACAACGATTTGGTTAACATACAAGATCAGTTTTGCGTAAAAAGATCTGAAATTATAAAAGCACAAAATGAATTAATTGTTTCGGTTGAACCATTATATCTAACTTTTTTAGCTGAATCAAAAGATGCCTCAGTACAAACAACAATGACAAAGCACTGGTTAGATCATTTAGACAACATAAACACATTGATTGATGAACACGAGGAGCTTATAAGTAAATTTGACGAAAAACACAACCAATTAAAAGCAATAGAAACGAAATTAAATTAATTATGAAATTTAACGAATTAACGGAAGAACAAATTTTAAAAGCAAAAGAGATCTATACAAATAAAGAGCTCACATGGGATGATAGAATGAAAAATCTCATGGAGCTGTTTGGTAAATCCGAAAGAACTGTTAGAAAATGGTGTTCTGAAAAATTAGGTTTTAAAGAAAAACAAGAAATTGAGTCTGAGCAGTATGTTTTAGCGAAACAAAGGAAGGTTGATAAGGAAAAGAATGTTTTCTTCATCACATGGGCCCAAAATAATACACCAGTTAACAAACAATTTTTTGATAATATGCTGGCTTACGCTGACTTTCATGATGCTGATGTTCATGTTATTGCTGGTAGATACAAAAACCCAACATCCGTCTGGACTGAACAACAAGAATCTGATGAGTACTGGGATCCATCTGTTGTACCGTATTTAGATGCTAATCGACACGATTTACATAAGTACATGTCAATTATGTCCGATGTAAAAATACAACCAACAGCAACAAATCCAATGAGTGGTTTAAGCGGCATGAGTGGTATTAATTCATGTATATTTGGTGCACCAAAAGTACAAATGGAAATGATCCCTGTTTTACAGAATGAAAAACCTAAAATGATGCTCACTACTGGTTCTGTGACTAAAATGAATTACACGGACTCTAAAGCGGGTAAAAAGGGGGAATTCCACCACACATTTGGGTTTATTGTACTTGAAATTAAAGATAAAGAGATTTTTTACGTAAGACAAGTTACTGCGAATGATAAAAGCGGTGCCTTTACTGATTTATGTTACTCGGTAAATAATCGTGAAGTGACTAAAACAGATAGTTTGGCTGCAATTGTTTTGGGGGATTTACACTGTGGGCACCATGATGAGTTAGTTGTTGAAAAAACACATGAATTTATGGGTAAAATGACACCAGATAATGTAATTTTACATGATGTCTTTGACGGTAATTCAATTAGCCATCACGAAATGAATGATCCGTTTTTACAATATGGTAAAGAAATCGCTGGAACTAATGATTTAGGTAAAGAAATCGATTTAATGGTTTCTGAATTAGATAAATTCGCTAAATATAAAAAAGTTGTTGTTGTGAGAAGTAATCATGATGACTTTTTGGACCGTTGGTTAAAGAACAACGATTGGAAGAAACAACCAACGTTTAAAAACTCTAGATTATATATGCAACTGTCTGATATGTTATTAGAACAATATGCGACAAACCCATACAATGTTAAGGGGGTTATCCCAGCTTTAATTAATAGACATTACCCTAATTTCATAACTTTGGGTAGAAGTGAGTCATATAAAGTTAAAACTTGGGAGCTTGGACAACATGGTGATGTTGGGTCTAATGGTAGTCGAGGGAGTTTAAATCAGTTTAGAGGGTTAAACACTAAGATTGTTGTTGGACATTATCACACACCAGGAAGAAAAGATGGTGCTTTGGCCGTAGGTACATCAACTAAACTAAGAGTTGGTTACAACAACGGACCGAGTAGTTGGTTACAATCACATGTGATTATCCACCAAGACGGAAGGGCGCAACACATTAATTTTATTAAAGATTCAAAAGGGGATGTAGGTTTCACAACGTTTAATATTTAAGAGATGGTTTTTAGAACGAGAGATGGAGTTGTAATTGAAGATATTGCTAGTTATGTTGATGAGTGGACAACTAAACACCCAGAATCTGAGGTTTATGTTGGCTGTGATTCACAAGAGGTTGGACAAAAAATAAACTATGTTACAACAATTTGTATGTATGAATTTGGGAGAGGCGCTCACGTTATTCATTGTAAGGAAACAATTGAAAAACCAGCTAAATTAAACCCAATTGCAAATATGCACCCAAAATTATGGTCTGAGGTTGTTAGATCAGTTGAGGTTGCTGATATGTTAAAGGGTGTAAAGAAAAAAATAACAGTGCATGTTGATTATAACTCTAAAGAGGGTGAAAAATCAAATCAATTATACGATGCTGGTATTGGGTATGCTAGATCTAGGGGTTATGATGCGGTTGGAAAACCAGATGCATTTGCGGCCAGTTCAGCAGCTGATAATTACTGTAGATAATTTTTTTTAAAAAATTATTGCTTTTTTTGAAACTTTTACTAATATTGAAGTATATATATTAAAATAATAAAAATTCGATGAGAAATTTTGCAAATATAGGGAGAACGTTTGGTGATGAGAATCGCCCTGGGTTCCTATTGTAAAATCTCAAGTAAAGATATATAAGATACAATAAGGAACCCAGAGAGAGATCTCTGGGTTTTTTCGTTTAAAGAAAAAAAATTTTAAAAAATATTTGGTGGATCCAAAATTAGTTATTAGTTTTGTACCACAATTCGAGAGAGAAAACGTTCTTTGAGAAAAAAATAAAAAAATTCACAAAAAGATTTGGAAGTTAAAAAAATACTTCTTAATTTTGTGACAACAAATTGGGGATGGCTACAGCAAATTTAAAAACTGTAATTATGGATAAACTACAACAAATCCATCCCGATATTTGGTACCGTAGCTCAGTTGGTAGAGCAGCAGACTGAAAATCTGCGTGTCCCTGGTTCGATTCCAGGCGGTACCACAGAACAATGTTCTTTGACATATTGGAAATTAAAAAACGGTCCATCAGTCCAGCTGGAGTGGACGCTGCCCTGTCACGGCAGAGATCACGGGTTCGAGTCCCGTATGGACCGCAAAGATAAAATAATGAGGATGGTTACAGCATTTACTTTCAGGCTTCTAACCTCGTGGTCGTGGGTTCGAGTCCCACATCCTGCTCAATAGCAGAGGCTTAGCGGTCTCTGTGCTGGATTAGCTCAGTTGGTAGAGCACGTACATATACATCCTGTATTTTATCTTAACTTAATGGGAATGCATTCAGCAAATTTTACAAAATCAAACTTTTACTTTGACACAAAACGCATTCCGAAATTTGGCTCCATAGGTAAAGGGATATACCGTCACTCTTCTAAAGTGAATTTCCAGGTTCGAGTCCTGGTGGGGCTACTCAGAGTGATGTCGTATTCTATGACAGTTAGAACATAGTAATACACATTTATCTAATTCATGGGTTACTTTATCCCATGAGCGCAGACGCAACTTACCCCAATCGACATCTTTTTCGGTAGGGTCTAGGTGGTGAAAATCGAATATAACATAAGGTGCTGTTGGGTATGATATACCGCAATCAACACATAAACCACCTTTATAAATTATCGCTTCGATTTTTTTATTCACCCAACGTTGAGCACAGTATTGATTAAAGCATTGTCGACATTGCGATGAACCGCTTTTTCTATCTTTTTGTGAATAGAATTCGGTTATTAACTTTTCTTCATTGCATGAAGTACAAAATTTCTTTTCCATATAAATAAATATATGGTTAGAAAAAATATTTCTAATCAAACACAAAAAATATTGCGATGCAGGTGCATTGACGGTCTCATGAGCCGTATCGGTAGATATACCCAAGAGAGGTTCGAGTCCTTTAATCGCAACAAGCCGTCTTTTTTCATGCTCGCACCGATGAGTACCATTGTTGAGACGTCAAAATAACAATGAAAAGCGATCGGGGGTTTTTATTAGTCTTCCAGAAGACTATGGTCGCTTTCCTTACCGAAGGAGTTTCCTGACCTTAAACTGAAACTCAAACGATAGTAAAAAAGTAGGGGCATATAGAGCAGCTTACTCTTGTCCCGAAATAGTCAGGTGGCGGAGTGGACCAACGCTGAGCATACATAGAGTCTGGGAATGTGGTATGTATGATACCTATACACGGGGACCCGCAGGTTCGAATCCTGTCCTGGCTTCTAAAAAACGAGGACTTTATCTATTGAACTTCATACAATAGAGGCTTTTTGGTGAGGCAAAACCATAAGATATTGCGGGGTAGTAGCAGTGGTAGCTCGCTAGGCTCATAACCTAGAGGTCGGGGGTTCGAATCCCTCCCCCGCTACCAAATATGGCTCTATAGTAAGCACGGTAACGTAGCTGCGAGTGGGTGAATGATGGTAATATGTAGGTGACACTCCTTAATACTAGGATCGGAGAGAAAAAGTTGGTGCATGTTACAAGTAATTCATGAGGTGGGTTCGATTCCCACTGGAGCCACTGGGAGTGTTCTCAGTAGAGTTCAGCTTGAGAGTGATGTGGAGCGCACTTAAAATTGAGTCCACAAAGTATCAAGCCGTTTTATCAGTTTTGGGCGATAAAAACTGGCGTTTTTGGTAATGGTTTATAGTTAAAACCTATGCCCGTGATGTTAGTGGGTTTGATCACCCCTTTCACGTTAATCGTGGCGAAACTTCCCAGGGAGTAGTCACAAATGCGATAGTAGCTCAGTTGGTAGAGCACGACCTTGCCAAGGTCGGGGTCGCAGGTTCGAATCCTGTCTATCGCTCAAAAGACATACTTAGTGAGAACCCCCATATTCTCTGGTTTATGGGGACTTTACTACACTTACTATTGTGTGTTTTTTTAAAAAAATGAAACCAACAGAAGGCGGATTAGCACCGCTGAAAGGAACCTTGACTTCATGGGAGTAGCTACCCAACCGAAGGTTTAAATGTCTCAAGGTACTCTGTTCAGATCCCTGCTCTGCTGTGCACGGCAACAGGTTATGGGGAACAAACCATAAGTAAAAATCGGAGATGGGTTTCATTAATGGGGGTATAGCTCAGTTGGCTAGAGCATCTGCCTTGCACGCAGAGGGTCGTGGGTTCGAATCCCTCTACCTCCACAACTAATGATGAAAAAGTACTTAATGAGTATGCTAACTGGGACACTGCCAGAACCCAATAACCCATAGGTTAGCGAAAGTTAAGGAAAGACAATGGCGCATCGGGAACTCATGAGGCCGCAATCTCAATTGAGGATTTGGGAGACAACGTGATAACTCCATTCGTCCCGCACTGGTAAGAAATTTGGTCAATTCATTAGTTTATTGGCATGTCGCTCAGAGGCCGAGAGCACCAGGCTGTTAACCTGGCTGGGAAACCACACCGTAGGTTCGAATCCTACCATGTCAGCAACTTTTTCGAAAATACTAACTATTTATTAACAAAATATGTTAATTATGGGTAGGTATTCTGAAAAAATATTAGAACTAAGAAAATTAGGTAAAACTTATAAAGAAATTAGTTCGGAATTAAATTGTGCGGTTTCAACTGTATCTTATCACTGTAAGATTAATAAACTTGATTGTGAACCTAATAGGTTAACCGATGAAGATAAAATTGAATTACAAGAACTCTATGATAAAATCGGTAGTCTTAAAAAAGTTGCAAAACTAAAAGGTCGTTCTTTTGAAACAGTTCAAAAATATGTTAAACAAAAAGAAAGAACCAGAAAAATGTCTAACTCAGAAGCGGTAATAGATTGGAGAAGAAGAAAAAAAATTGAGTTAGTTGAATATAAAGGTGGTAAATGTGAGGTTTGTGGTTACAATAAAAGTGTTAATGCATTACAATTTCACCATAAAAACCCAAACGATAAAGATTTTACTGTTTCGGGAAAAAGTTTATCATTTGAAAAATTAAAAAAAGAGGTTGATAAATGTATTCTGGTATGTGCAAATTGCCACGCTGAAATACATGAAGAATTAACCCAACTTTAAAGATAAAAAACAATGGTTTTCCCCACTCAACGGATGTCGACAATCCTGAGTGGAATCGGAATTCATCACCCTTTCTGCCGAGGCCTCGTAAAACTACGATTAAGCAGTTAAGATTGGAGCGAGATGGGTACTCCAACATTGTTTTTATTTGGTCGGTTCATCTAGGGGTCAGGATTCAAGGTTTTCATCCTTGCCACACGGGTTCGAATCCCGTACCGACTACGATGAGCAACACGGTGGCTACGTGTTAAAAAGATGGATAACGTGCCAGTGATGACCAATGGGACTGTTCGTAAGAATGGTGTACGTGTCACGAAAAGAGCCCCCATCAGGAAGGAAAGTCCGCAACTAAACCTGCTTACACTTTGGATCGTAAAGTGAAATAGTCAGGTGGCAATTGGGTGTCACAGCCGCTTCGGGGGCTGTATCACGCTCCCTGTAATGGGGAGTTCAGGTTCGAATCCTGTCCTGACTACGATGCTTAAAACTAAAACTGAGTGGTTGTCAGTTTCAGTTCCGCTTTTTTTACAAGGGTTCGACTCCCTCTAGTCAGGTGTCGGAATTGGTAAACGTGCTGTAAGTACCTCAAAAGAAACGTATAGAATGAGGGAACTCGGTGGACAAACTACAAACGTGAGTAGTTGGAGATTATTTCTTTAAATCCTTACAGGTTCGAGTCCTGTCCTGACTGCAATTGCCATGCTACCCACACCTAGGGTTAGTGAGTCACTTAAAGGGGTACAGTCTGTGCTACAAGGCAGACCATGGTAATAACTAGTGATATAGCTCAATTGGTGAGAGCACATGCCTTATACGCATTAGGTTACGAGTTCGAGTCTCGTTATCACTACAATGAGTAAGAGATACTCAGCAGACTTGTCAATGTCTCATTTAAACTTGATAGGGTATCGGACTGGACATCCTAATATCCACATAGAAGACTATCCCATGGGTAGAAACTGGGTGTGGCTCTATAAAACGCCAGTCTCGTGGGAATAAAGCTAGGTAACAGAGGCTCCCAGTAGTTTGACTTTTTTTAACGGGGATGCCCAGCAGGTTGTTTGAAAGAAAATAAACCGATATGACTACTCATCCGAATCTCAAGATGGGGAAAAATGGCTGACTGCGTAATGCGGGATGGTGCCCAAGTCCCCAAGACCGAAAGGTTGTAAGGTTGCCCAGTGCAGGTTCGAGTCCTGTGTCAGCCACAAAAAACCCTCACAGAGGCTGGTGCCACCAGTGAACGACCCGAAGAAACGGGATTAGGATCCAAGTTCACTGAAAGCATGTCTTCGGACGGAAATGGTGGTCGGGGTTTTTTAAAAATTTGGGTATAACTAGGGTCGAGCCACATTTTGCCACGGTTATGTCAAGAGTCGGAAGGAACAGAGGTGGCCGTGACTACTCTGGCTCGAAATTTGCGGGTATAGCTCAATTGATTAGAGCACTAGCCTTCCAAGCTGGGGGTTGCGAGTTTGAGTCTCGCTACCCGCTCCAATGATCTTTTTATGGACAACCATATATTTATATATAAATACGGTTGTCCATGAGATCTAGAGATAAAAAAAATAAAAAATGTTTGCATTGTGAAAAAATGATTCCAAATAGGAATGTTTTTTGTGACAATAAATGTCAAGCAGAATATAAACATAAAAAGATAATAAATGAATGGTTAAACGGTGTTTCAATAATGAAACATGGTGCTATTAAAATTTCTAACAATATCAGAAATTATTTATTTGAAATAAATGACTCAAAATGTCAAAATTGCGGTTGGAGTGAAATAAATGAATATACGGGTAAAACCCCTTTAGAAGTCGATCATATAGATGGAGATTCCCAAAATAATAGTTTTAATAATTTAAGATTACTTTGTCCTAATTGCCATTCATTAACAAAAACATGGAAAAATATTGGGTCAAGAAAAAGTACTAGAGTAACAAGAAATAAGCCTTCTTCGCATAGTGGTTGATTGCACCTGACTTGTAATCAGGATCCGAAAGGACACGTTGGTTCGAATCCAACAGGAGGCTCCAATTTAATTTCCAATATGTTTTCTTAAAACATTGTTTTTTCCGATTTATTTGCTTATTTTTATTGAAAAAATATGGCAAACGGGGTTTATAAAATTACAGAAGATTTTGAAAAAGCGCTTAGTGATTACACTGGTGCCCCTTATGTGATTACGGTTGATAACCAAAGCAATGCGCTATTCTTAGCATTATATTACGAAAATTATGTGGTTGGTAGAGTTGAAACGGACACAATCACAATTCCATCCAGAACATATCCCTCAGTACCTTGTGAGATCATTCATGCTGGTCTTAAAGTTAACTTTAAAAAAGTTGAAGGTAAAACTTTGAAAGGTGCTTATCAATTAGAAGGTAGTAATGTTTGGGATTCCGCATTAAGATTTACAACTAATATGTATATACCCGATACACATATGTGCGTTTCATTCACAGGCCCTTACAAACATTTTAAACTATCAAAAGGCGGTGCAATATTAACCGACAGTCATGAAGCATATCTATGGTTTAAAAGAGCTAGATATTCTGGAAGGCGTGAGTGTTCTTATCATGACGATAATTTTGATATGTTGGGTTGGAATTTTTATATGATGCCAGAGTTAGCATCAAGAGGTTTATTATTGATGAATCAGTTCTATGATATGCAAGGTAAACCAAAACATAATGAAGATTTGGAGTTACCATACCCAGACTTATCAAAGTTTGAAATTTACACAAGAAATAACGGGTGATGAAAAAAGGTATAATTGGTGCTGGTGGGTTTGGTCGAGAGGTATTTTGGAGTTTAAACCCAGTCGAAAGAAATAACACAGTATTTTTTGTTAATGACGAGTATTGGGATAATAGCGATCCAAATATATTACCTATATCACTTTTTGAGAGTGATAAATATGAGATAATAGTTGCAATTGGTGATTCTTTTGCGAGAAGAAACATTATTGAATCATTACCTAAAAACACTAAATTTTTCACACATATACACCCATCGGTACAAATCTTAGGTGATGATATTGAAATTGGTGAAGGTAGCATTATCTGTGCTGGTAGTATTTTAACAACAAATATTAAAATAGGTAAACACTCACACTTAAACCTACAAACCACAGTTGGTCATGACACAATAATAGGTGATTTTTTCACAACAGCACCTGGAGCAAAAATATCAGGTAATTGTACTATTGGTGATAGGGTTTATGTGGGGACTAACGCATCCATAAGAGAAAAAATAACTATATGTGATGATGTAACAATCGGTTTAAATTCTGGTGTCGTAAGCAACATATATGAGCAGGGTGTTTATGGTGGAACTCCATGTAAAAAATTAAAATAATGAAAGAAATTTGTTTAGTTGCCGCATATACACCAGATCTTGAAAGGCAGAATGTTTTAAGAGAATTAGTTTATGACTTAAAAAACAACGATAAGAAGGTTTTACTTGTAACCCATAGTGAAACCCCGCAAGATATTTTAAAAATGGTTGATTACCATTTTTATGATAGCGAGAATGAGTTCTTAACGGATAATAAATACAAAGTTTGGTACGCATCACAAATGAATAGTGAAATCACTGTGGTTTCACAAGATGTTATTAAATACTCAGCAGCCGTTTTACCTTGCACAAGAAACCTATGGCTTGGTTTGTCAATTGCGAAGTCTTTGGGTTATGACTGTGCACATTATATTGAATACGACTCCAAAATAATCGACATAAGTATTATTGATGAAAATACAAAGTTACTGGAGGAGTTTGATGGGGTTTATTATACTGATGATGCAACCTGGCAAATTAGGTTACCCGAGCAACAGTCTGGCGGGACACATCTCTATGGGGCTTATTCCGTTTACAACTTAAACTCATATAGTTTTGATGATTTAAAGTGGGATAGGGATCTTATTTTAGATGAATATACTAAATCAGAAAATTCACAATTGGTTGAGAGGGTTACGGAGAAATTATTAATTAAAGGTAAAAAGTTTGTTGTAAAGGATAAGAATATATTACTTGAGGCTGGCTTAAAACCAAACTTATTAAATAAAGGTGGGTCCAATAGTAAAGCCATAGACCCTAAGATACTTTATGTTGATGAGGGTTTATTAAAAATATATGCATTAAACAAGAGTGATGGCCCAGAAAGGGTGGAGTTGATTATAAACCACGATCAATTGGTGAGTTTCACTATTGATCTGCCTCACTTCTTCATTAATAAAGTTTTAGCACCCATTGAGGATGTTAAACATATAAAAATATTCAACAATAACGAGTTTGTTAGGGAATATACTTTAGAAACTGAAGATGACGTAAACAATTTAATAAAATATAACCATATTAGAAAAATATAGGTTACCCATTTGTTTTAAACAATTTATTTTACTACTATTGCCCCATAACTAATAAATAAAAATATGAAATTTGATTTTGACGATGTGCTAATCACACCTGCTCATGTTACCAGCATTAACTCACGCTCAGAAATTTTTGAGTTTGATTCGTTAGGTAACCTCCCGTTATTTACGGCACCAATGGATACCGTTATATCAAAAGATAATGAGAAATTATTTAGGGAATTAAATATTCGTGTTGTTTTACCTAGGACACAGGAAACAGAGTTAAACCCAGAAACGAACGAAAGTCGTTTTCTTTCTTATAGTCTAAGACAATTTAAAGAAGCTTTCATTGGAATGGATCAACCGATGGACAAAACACATTGGATTTTGATTGATGTCGCCAATGGGCATATGCCAGATGTATATGATACTCTTGTTGCGGGTAAACAAAAGTATGGTGACTCATTGGTCTTGATGGTTGGTAATGTAGCTAACCCAGAAACTTATGCTATTTTATCTGACGCTGGTGCTGATTACGTTAGAATTGGTATTGGTAATGGTGGTGGTTGTTTAACAACCCAGCAAACTGGTATTGGTTATCCGATGGCTTCTTTGATTGAAGAAACTTATGCTGTCTCAATGAAACTATCAAATCCAGCTAAGATTGTTGCTGATGGTGGTTTTAAGAAATACTCTGATGTTATTAAAGCTTTGGCACTTGGCGCTGATTACGTAATGTTGGGTTCAATCTTTAATAAAGCTTTGGAGAGCTGTGGTGATACTGTTGATGAAGATGGTGAATTAATCAACCAATACTCACCAAACGCAAAAGAATACCTAAGACTAGGTGGTAAGCTTTATAAGAAGTTTAGAGGTATGTCAACCAAGGAGGTTCAAAAAGCCTGGGGTAATTCAGATCTTAAAACATCTGAAGGTGTTGTGAGGTTAAATGAGGTTGAATATACTTTGAATGGATGGGTTGATAATTTTAGACATTACCTTAAATCGGCTATGAGCTACACAGACTCTAAAAACCTAAGTGAGTTCATTGGGCAGGTTAGGTACACCCTTATAACACAAGCATCTTTTGCTAGATACAATAAATAAAAGAAAAGCCCCAATTAAGGGGCTTTTTTATTTGTGTAATATTTTTCTGTACTTTAAACCAGATGTATTCCATATACACCCAGATGCAACATCCCAGCCGTAATACCATTTGTGTCCCAACCTAGCTTTATATATGTATGGAGCTATCTCAATACCATCATAAGTTTCTGATACCGCAACCCAGTTAATATCCCAACCACCACCTAAAATCATTTGCTCCCTATTGGTTGGTAAGGCGTACTTTTTTTCAAATTCAACCAATTCATCATAATTGGTTATTTTAAGTATGTTTAAACCATCTAAACTAATTTCAAAAGCGTGTATAGCGTCACCATATTGGTAGAAAGATGTGTGCGCATGTGTTGTAAAATCTAACCAACCGAAGCCAACCGCATACCAAAGACCTACAGGTTTCGGGCCACGGGCTCTTTGTTTGGTATCTACTTTCTCTAAATCGTTATCATGTGTTAAATGTAATCTTGTACTATCGGTAACGCCAGAGTCCATCAATTCTTTTTTAAGCTCGATTAAATCACCTCTAGTATCAAATAGATAATCATCTTCATGGTTATAATCATCATCTTCATCATCATTTTCATCGATACCATTCTCTTTTTCCCATTTAGCTAGTTTATCAAATTCATATTCACCACTTAACTGCTCATATCCACACATATGGCAAAGATATGGATCAGGATCTGACTGCTCAATATCCCAAGAATGATCACACTTAGCACATGTAACATGTTTATCTTTAATGTCTTCGTTAAGAATAGACATCATGGCTTTTATCCTGTTAACTTCCTCATTTATACCCATATTTATAAATACTCTATTTTTTTTCTAAAATTTTTTTAAAAGGCTTGCTTATTTCGATTTGTGTTACTACTTTTGTAGTGTTGTTAGTGAAACAACAAGATCTTTGAAATTAAAAATGCTCGGGTGGTGGAATAGGTAGACACGCCAGACTTAAAATCTTGTGGGCCTTGCGCCCGTGCGGGTTCGATTCCCGCTCCGAGTACCAATTTTTAATGGGGACAACTGGAATTGACTAGTAGTACGTTCTTTAATTTGATGCATGCAGTGTTAGTATTGGAAACACTTTAATAACCTATACACAGTTTAATTGGCGAAAGCTACATTGATGCTGACGGCAACATCGTGTTGAACGGTCAGTCTGTTGAGTTTGCAGATCTAGAATTGGCCTAAGCGAAAGCTTGGTCGACAACAGTCACCCAAAACTGCAAAACGATGTGTCGCTATCGTATAAGCGAGCAGAGGATTAGTTCTCAGTAAACCGAACTGCTAAAATAAGGGAATTGTGAAGTTTTTCATTTTAGAAAAAATGAATAAGCATGTGAACGAGGGTTACTTAATGACTATGTAGGACAGGGGTTCGAATCCCCTTGTCTCCACAAACAGAGCCCACTTCGGTGGGCTTTTCACTAAAAAAGACACAATGAAACAAATGGAATTAATAACAACTTATATCTGCAAAAAAGGGGACATTGGGGTCCACGATAATATGTTCGGTGGTATCCTTGTCAGCTTAATCGATGATGCGTCAGCTGCTTACGCTGCACAAATTTGTGATACCCCAAGAGTTGTTACTATTAAGATCGATGAATTAATTTTTAAAAAACCAGTTAAAGTTAACGCTCTATTAAAGATATATGGTAAGGTGTTGGAGTTTGGTAATACATCGGTTTCATTGTACATTGAGGTTAGAAAGCATAACGTTAGAACTGGTGACCAGGACATCGTTACCCATACGAATATTAAATTCGTTCGAATTGACGAGGACGGTAATGCAATCCCAATTAGCCCACACGTTAAAGATCGATATAAAGAAAGGGTAACTAAATATGGTAGGGGGTTAATTGGAAAAAAATACCCAGAATTAGACGAATAAAGTTGTTTTTTAGGAAAAAAGTTATTATATTTGTGGTATAAATAAGAAAAAAAATGAAAAGCTTATAATTATATATACTGGAGAGGTGGCAGAGCGGTCGAATGCGGCAGTCTTGAAAACTGTTTTAGTGAAAGCTAACGGGGGTTCGAATCCCTCCCTCTCCGCCAAAGAACGGCTATGTCGTTCTTTTTTTTTGGTCCTGTAGCTCAGTAGGTTAGAGCAACTGACTCATAATCAGTAGGTCCACGGTTCGAGCCCGTGCGGGACCACAAAAACCATCAGTGGTTTTTAACAAAAGGGGTTCTTTGACATATTAATAAAACTAAAAAAAATGGAAACAATTTATTTCAGTTTAGGAATTGTTACAGCTTTGGTTGCAATTTTACTTGTGATTGGGGTTGTGATGGTTGTTAGATTAACGAAAAAACAATCAAACCAAGAAGATACAATAAACGATATCGAAAGATATAACCAAGAGGGTCGTAACGACCTTTATCGTGACATAGAAAACATTCGAAGAGATATCTCAAAAGAATTTGAGGAAATTAATAGAATGGTCATCCAATTAAATGATGAAGTTAGACGTCAACTCGATAAAGTGGAACATGAGGCTCATCGTCATATTGATGAATTAAACAACCATGTTGACAAAAAAATTGAAAGCGTTGATCGAGAAGCGCATCGACATATTGACGAATTAAACAAATATGTTGATTCTCGTTTCGATAAGACGCTGGACAATATTAGCAAAATAATTGCTGACCATATTAAACAAAATGAAAATAAAACCCTTTTAAACGATTAAAAGGATAAAATAAAATAGAACCCCTTTTTGTTTTTTAATTTTTTTAGGTATTTATTGGTATGGGGCGACCAAAAAAAACCGTTCAAATAGAAGTGAATAGACAATTTTTAAATTGGTGTTCAACCAATGGACTTCTAGTGAAGAAGAACCATGAGGTGTTTTTTGTTAACGAAAGATTCTTACTAAAACCAGAATACGTTGTTAACGATAAAATATATGTTGATATAATCCCTGAAGGTCAATTTAACGAAACTAATATTGGTTATTATGAAATGTTTGCCAATAGCTTCGGCACTCTTATTGTTATAAGAGAAGAAGATATAGATTATTTGATTGATATTACAAAAGAAGATCTCGAAGAAGAAAAATCTTTTAAATTTTAATGAATCAAATCTACTCCTCATATATAAGGGTCCCTGAGGATTTTGTTTATTTCCTTAAATCCGTAAAGGAGTTGGATAGGGGTAAAAATCTTTGTGAAAACATATCCCCACAACAATACGCCATATTTAACAGGGAGGATTTAATTAGTTTAAACCTATATTATTTCCACATACTGGTTTTTTGTACAAGAAAACAAAACCATTTATTCTCTAAATTAGACGAAGATTTTTTTAATAATTTATCTGCATATAAAGATAAATTAAAAATCAATTTTACTTATTCAAACGGTTCCCTAACACCAATTACAATACATTATGATGCTTTATCTAGTAAAACAGATATAATGTTAAAGAAAAGAATTATGAAATTATTTAACGCAAATGATATTCATATTAAAGAGTTATCGGCAGGTAACTTAGATAAAAAAAGAAAAAAATCTTATACAAACTTTATTTTTGATTAAAAAAAATATTATTTTTGCCAAATGGTAAATAAAAATAAGGAGTTAGAGTTAACGGTTTCTAGGTACACCACTCTAAATAATTTATTTCTTTACAAAAAGACGCTTTCTTATTTAACCGCTGTTGATGATAAGGTTAGTGAAAATCTTGATTTATATACTGTACCGCAAGTTGGTGTGCTATTCTCCATTAACCAAAAAATGTTTTTACCTGAAAACTTGGACCATAATTTATTAAACTTTTTAGGTGGGTTTAGGGATAGATGTTTTTTAGTGTTCGAAAAATCAACAAAAAAATCATTAGACGGCACATCAATACGAATACATAGTTTGCTTAGGGTAACGGTTTCAGATACCTCACCAGAAGAAAGATCTAAAATTGTTTCATTTATGGCCGATAACCTGGATAAATACCCAACCTTTATTCGGTTAGTTACTGATATTAACTATGCAATAAATTTTAATGAATTATTGATCAATATCAATAGATCGAGTAAAATATTCAATAGTCCCAATAGAAAGGACTATAAATCAATTGCTTTAATTTACAATAATAAAAAGTAATTGTTTGGTTAATATTTAAATTTTAATTAAATTTGTAATATGAATATTTATTTTAACTTTTTAGCTGAAAAAGAGACGCCAATAGCCATGTACTTTCTTAGTGATAACGGTAGTTTTTATGCTGAGTCCACTGATGCTGGTTTAATCGGTAAAGATTTACTCTATAATGAGTATATGTTTCATTTTGAGGGTAGTGAGGATCGAATGGTGATTATACTTAAAGAATCCGAAAATAGAATCTCAGAAGCGCTGAAGGTTTGGTTAGAAAATTACACAAACCCATCTTTTGTTACAAATAATAAAGATAATTTTAAGTTATTGACTAATTTAGTAAATATGGATTTTACTAATTACAATACAACTATTATTGGGCTCGATAATGAGGATTTACCTGTCATTGATAAAACCAATAAATTAAAAGAAAAGTATAATGCAAAGGGATAAAAAGCAAATGCCAAGATATGACTTGGTACCACCATACGCCTACGACCAATTAGCGACATTATTAATGAAAGGTGCTGATAAGTACGGTGAAAGAGATTGGGAAAATGGTCTTAATTGGTCAGAGCTAATTGCTTCGCTGGAAAGACACTTAAATGCCTTTAAAAATGGTGAAGATTTCGATTCTGAGAGCGGGATGTTGCATATAACACATGTGTTGGCTAATGCTGCTTTTATTACCGAATTTTATCGAACACACCCACAAGGTGATGACAGAAGACACAGATACCTTAAACCACCAAAAATTGGTTTAGATATCGATGAAGTTATCGCTGATTGGATAGGTGCTTGGAAGAAGAAGCACGGTATGACCGAACCAGTTTTGTTTTGGAATTTTGATAGGGACATTAAGGAGAAGTTTGAACAAATGAAGGATGATAAAGAATTCTGGTTAAACATTGAACCAAAGATAGATCCCAAAGACCTACCTTTTGAACCACATTGCTACATCACGTCAAGATCAATACCTAAAGAATGGACTGAAGAATGGTTACAAAAATGGAATTTCCCCTCCGTACCCGTTTACAGTATTGGGTTTAACCAATCTAAAGTTGAGATCGCCAAAAAATCTGGTATTGATTGGTTTGTTGATGATAGATATGAGAATTTTGTTGAATTGAATCGTGCGGGTATTTGCACTTTTTTATTCGACACACCGCATAATAAAAAATATAACGTTGGGTACAAAAGAATATACACACTTAACGATATTGCAATATAATTATAGATATGATGATAGAAATAAAAGAAACCCAACAGCTTGATAAGATTCTCCAGGAGAATCCAGCCGTGGTCTTGGACTTTTACGCCCCTTGGTGTGCTCCATGTAGACAATTATTACCTGTTTTAGAGGGTATGAGTAGTGATAACGAAGACATCGTTTTTTGTAAGGTCAATGTTGATGAGAATGTTGAGATTGCAAAAAGATACGTTGTTAGGTCGATACCAACGGTTAAATATATTAAAGACGGAGAAGTTGTCGACACCTCTATGGGCATGCAACCTAAACAAAATATTCTTGAACACTTAGAAAAATTAAAATAAAATGATTAAGCGATCAAATAAGGGGATTACAAAATCCAATATCGACATCAAAGACAATAATTCGAGAATTTTAATATTAAGTTCAGATGTCACACAAGATAGTGTGTCAGAATTAATGGAAGCTATTCTAGAGATAAACGCCATAGATGATGAATTAGAGGAGGAACTCAAAAACTATAGTAGGCAACCAATAAAACTAATAATTAATAGTTTTGGTGGTTCTGTGTACGATGGTTTTGGTTTGATCGCTGCAATCGAAAATTCTAAAACACCAATCCATGGGTATTGTTATGGTTCAGCAATGTCCATGGGTTTTATTATTTACATTTCCACGCACTATAGATTTGCGCATAGAATGTCAACCTTTATGTATCACGAAATATCTGATGTATTTTGGGGTAATATAACGGGTCAAAAACAAAATCTAAAAGAATGCGAGAGGCTTCAGAAGATATATGATGAATATATTCTGGAAAGAACTAAAATTCCTGCGAATAAAATTCTCGATTATAAAACTAGAAAAGAAGACTGGTATATGTCGGCTAACGAGGCTTTAAAATACAAGATCGTTAATCAGTTGGTTTAACGACATCTAGATTCCGCAGCAATCATACCCCTGTCATTGATCATCACTGATTTACCAATTACGCTGTACCACATATACGGAGCCATCCAGTCAATTACAGATGTACCAGTCATATCAGAGTAAATAACCGCATTTTCACCAGGTTCACTAAATAAGTCGTTATCGATGACACCAAAATAAGATTGAACTGGCCTACCGTTTCTTGAACAAGCCTCTTCTGGAGTAGCATACGGCCCAGCAAATTCGAACTGAGCACCATTAAACGTACCGCCACCACCACCAGTGTCCATTGCTGTTATACCACTAAAATTATACGTTGACGCATCATAATAGGCGTAAAAATTTGGTGACGCATAATAACCACTAGCAAGCGGCTCAGTACCTTGTTCATCCGTATATAGTCTTAAACCAGTTTGGGTTAAAAAGTCTGAGTCCGACCATCCAGATGTGTCCGATTCAGAATATATGTTTATGGGTGTTAAACCTAAGTAAGGGTCGACACCAGAAGGTGGTTGCTGACCAGCATTTCTAATTTCGTTAGAACCCAAACCACTATTAACATTATTTAATGAGAAATAGTATAAGGCCGCAACTTGTTTATTACAAAGTGGCATATATCTCCATTCGTTAACGGATTTACCGCTAATCGGTGTCACATACGGCCACGTACCACTTTTAAAATCAGCTCTGGTATTCGAAATAGCATCGAAAGTTTTTGTTGCACCGCCAGATTTAATTGAATATAACGCCCAAGTACCAGAATAACCCGTTACAGTTAAAAATCCATGGAAGTTTATTTCATTACCACCCTGTAATTTGAAATTACCGCTGGCGTGACCAGCTTTAGCCTGCACGCCCAATGTACCAGTATTCGCAAAATTACCTGAGTAACTAGAAACGTAGTTTATTGATGGGGGTGTAAATGTTCCTGAGACTGATCCATCAACGCCACTAAAAAGATCACCAAAGTTCTTACCAAAATTATCTATTGTTGAAACAAAATAATCTAAAGGGGTTGAAGTTCTAACACCATTAGATGTTGAACCACCACAAAACGGCCCTCTAAAACGTGCTAAAGTATAATCGTAATTCTGAAAGACTACATAAGTATCTGCTGTCGCATTAGTTTGTCCACCTGGTAGTAAAGGTCTAAATATACCCAAAATCCTCATTTTTGGTGGTCTAGATGATCCTTTATAGAAACTTTGAGCTGTGTACTCGTACCCAGCGGTAAAAATTTGATTCTTTTCTTTATACTCTAATGTCTTTGATTGGTTAGCCCCCAAAACAACTTTTGAGGTGAACGTACTTGCTAACTGAAAATTTGAAATCTTTCTCATACTTTTTATCCTACAAAATCTATATAAACTCGCCCACTAGAACCATAACCATTACTATATCCTGGCCCACCGTTATCATAAACATAAACACCATCAGCAAATATGGTATCAATGTAATTACCGTCAAAGAAAACATCAAATTGACCAGCCGTCATACCTTCAACATTAACAACGATGTTTACCGTAGCCCAGTGTGCACCATCCAATCCCATATTACCATTTGGTAATGTGTTCGCATTTAAATCTAAAACTAATGTTCCAGGGGCTTGTCCGTTAGATGCATTTGCGGCAGCCACATCAACAAAAATCCTATTAACGTTGTTAACATTTTGCGATTGCGCCATATATGTGACATAACCCAGCATGTCGTGGTATGAATTTAAATCGTATTGCCCAGCACCAGGACCATATGAAAATTTAAAACCTGGGGGTGAATCACCGAAATCATTACTACCTAAGTCACCTAAAGATAATGTTGATTGTGACCAAGTACCGTCAGGATAAACCGATGCACCTGCATCGTTCATAGTTATTGTACCAGTAAGAGGTGTTCTAGTTGATGGCATAATCTACTTTATTTTACTATAAATACCTTTGAAATATAAAATATTCAGTTTTATTGTAAATAAAAAATTAAAAAGAATTAATTTTATACTGTCTAAAATTTTTACCTGGTGTTGGTACCTCATTTTTGAAGTAATATGATTCATATAACTCACCGTTTAAATATATTTTTTTAATAAAAGCTTCTGGTATTGAGGCGCCACCAGTAACTTTTTTTGGGTTATCGGAAAAAATCACATCTATAACAATTTTAACATCACCTTCTTTTGACAAATTCCTCTCATAAAGTTCTAGATACCTCCAGACACCACGGTTTAATTTTTCATGTTGTAAAACACAGTTTAAATAACTAAAAGTTAAATACAGGTTTTTTTTATCACAATTAAAAGCAGCGGCTGGGGCTAAATGCCCTTTATCGTAGACATTATCCGAATAGTCCCCATCATCTGAAGTTTTTATGCTGTCATTTGTGTAGAAATTTAAACCTTCACGACTATATTGACCCTTATAACATAAGACATTATATGTTATTGTTAATGGTTGTTGATAAACCTCAGAATATAAACCAGAAAATATTTCGTTTTTAAAATAAACGCTATTACGTTGTGCGACAGCTGTATGCGTAAATATTAAAATTATTAGTGTTAAAAGTAATTTATTTTTCATCTTCTTATACTATTTTTATATAAATACAGACACAAATGAGACTATCAGACTATGTTGGTAATACACCAATGATTAAGATATCTGAAAAGATATACGCAAAAGCAGAATTAATGAACCCCACTGGATCTATTAAGGATAGAATGGCTAGTAAAATCATAAACAATGCGTTTGAAAACGGGTTAATTAAAAAAGGTGACACAATTGTAGAGGCCACATCTGGTAATGCTGGAATATCTTTCGCTTGGATGGCGGCTGAACGAGGTTTAAATTGTGTGATCGTTATGCCAAATAACATGTCTGATGAGAGAAAGAAAATGTTAAAATTCTATGGGGCGGAATTAATTGAGGTTGACGCTGGTGACTTTGATGGTGCCATAAGATTAAGAGATCAATTGGCCAAAGAAAATGGTTGGTTTAACACGAATCAGTTTCACAATGAATTAAACATTGATGCACATTTTTTCGGTACTTCCATTGAAATATATAACGATTTGAAGGGTAAAGAGTTATCTGCGATTGTTAGTGGGACAGGTACTGGTGGGACATTAATGGGTTGTCAAAAAAGATTAAAAGTTATTTTTAGTGATATGGATGTCGTTGCGGTTGAACCGAGCGAATCAGCTGTAATGTCTGGAGGTAAACCAGGTTTACACGGTATACAGGGTATCGGAGACGGTTCAAAATTCTTGGTTGATTTAAATTTTGTTGATAAAATCATCACAATATCTACCGATGAAGCAAAAAGAAGAGCTGTTGAATTATCAAAGGAGTTAGGTATTTTTGTGGGTATATCAGCGGGTGCCAATATATTGGCGGCTGAGAGATATGAAAAGGAGTATGAACCAAAAGGGGTTATAGTCACTTTTTTATGTGATCGTGGTGAAAGATATCTTTCTTGCTTATAAGTTTGTTTTTTAAAAAAATATACATATATTTGTAGCACAATTATGAGCGAATTAACCAAAATATGGTCTGGACTTGAGGCCGAAACATATACATCGATATTACATTTCGTACTTATCGAAGGTGAATATGATGAAATATATATGGATAACACCACTTTTAAGTTAATTAAGAGAAAAGGTGATGAAATAGATATTTTATTAGAATTTAATGGTATTAATTATCAGAAGTACCAGTTAGTTGGAACACTAAATGATATTTATGAAAATCCAGATATGATTTTAGACCACATCGATTCGTTTGTTAAATACGAAGAGAGCTGGACCGAACCCATAGATAAAAATGGGTGGGAGAAATTCGAGTTTATTGATGAGACTGGTAGAGCGTTTCAATTTATGCATAAAAACCATAAATGGATAAAGAAAAGCGGTAATAGTTACCCAAACTACAATATGCCAAAAGATGTGTCAGAGTTATATCCATTGCTAGACCCAATCGACTCACTTAAGACTCTGATGAGAAAATTTAATGTGGACTTCCAACAAAAAAATTATGTTATCCTTAAAAGACAAATCGAAACAATTTCATTGTAATATACATTGCAAAATAATTTCATTATTATTGGCTTTGCATATTATTATTGCGCTAACCGTGATAACATGTAAAATCATCGATAGATCTAACCAACAAAATAATGGAAACCAAAAAACACAAACCATCAAAGAACAAAGAGATTTACAGTGAAGCTAAAGTTATTTTAGAAAGAATTGAACCAGACGATTTTATTTTAATCGAATATATAAAAAAACTTGAGGAATTAAAACTCAAGACTAAAGAACAAATAACCTGGTCACCAGACGAATGGGATAATTGGTGTGGTGACTATTAATTTTTAAAGAAATGAGTAATTATAAACAAATTATTTTTGAAGATGATAACGACACGGTCGTTAAAAAAGAAACACTACTTAGAAAGTTGTGGGATCATGTGTTTGATTTTTATTGGAGATGGCTTGGTGGTTGGCAAATAAGAAACTTTTTTGTTTCTGTAAAGAATTTAATCAGGTGGTTCCCCATTATATGGAAAGACCGTGACTTTGATGACCATTACATCTGGGAGATAATGAAGAATAAGTTGAGATGGCAAGCCAAGTACATTGGCGATCGTGATTTCCACACCAGAGCAATCATGGACGCCAAGCGCATGAGATTGTGCGCCAACCTGATGGATAAGGTCCAGGATGAGTTCTATTCTAGTGAGTACATGGATTATCATGAATCAAAATGGAATTTCTTGGACATCCCAGATAAACCAGGTTTTAAAGAGTTGGATATGGAAACCACATCCGAGCATTTTGATGACTACTTCAAAAAATATCCACTGGCTTATAAGAAAGTCTTGGCCAATAAAGAATTACAAATTTTCGGTATTAAAGCCAGAGATGGTGAAACCGAGGTTGATGTTAAACAAAGAATTGCTATGAACATTGGTTACTATAACCATAACCGAGCAAGAAAGTTGTTGTTTAAAATAATGGAAGAGAACATAGAAGGCTGGTGGGACTAAAGAAATACAAAGTTGGTGATACCGTTGAATTTACGTTTATAGGTACCCCTTTAACTGGTATTGTGATAGAGGTACTATCAAAAACAGTGTTAAAAGTTAAAACTAATGATAATGGTAGGGTCCATAGAGTTGGTTTAACAGATAAAGATCATAAATTTTGCTACTTAAAAAATGGAACTCAATAACATATACAACGATTTAACAACAAATACGGAGGATTACTTTGGTGAAATTAGAAAATTTGCCATGGCCTATGAGAATTTTTTTAAAGAACCACCAAAAAATGTACTAGAAATTGGTTCTAGAGACGGTTATCATGCTGACTACCTAAAAAAGTTCTTCAATATACCAGGCGAAAAAGTTTTTATTGTTGATGCACACCCAGACTGTGCCAATTTAATAAGAAGAGAACACCCTAACTATAAAGTGATTGAGGTGGCCATATCTGACAAACCAGGTATTTTAAAATTTAACGCAATACAAAATTCCGACTTAGGTAGTTTGGGTATGAGTTCGCTCTTACCAAAAACAAACGGACCAGTTTTTGGTGAAAAATGGGTTAATGTTTTAGCTATTACTGGTGAACAACTAATTAATTTAATTGATGAACCAGAAATCGATCTATTAAAATTAGATGTTGAGGGCCTAACATATGAGGTTCTAGAAAGCTTCTCACTTAACTTAAGAAGAATCAAATTCATACACACAGAAGCCGAGTACACACAAGTTTGGGAAAACCAAAAACTATATTCAGATGTATGTGATCTTTTAACCAAATATGGGTTTAAAGAGGCATATAAAGTTGATGTACTTGAAGGGCAATGTGATACCATTTGGTATCGTGTATAAAATTAGCTTTTTTATTTTTTTTTAGATATTTATAAGTATCTAAACGTTAGATTATGGCAGAAAATATATTAAATGAAATTAATACCATCAGAGAACAGATGGGCTTACCCCTTTTAAATGAGGAACAACTATTAGATGTTGAGTTATCTAAACTTAACTTAGACCCACTTCATGAGGGTGCTTGGGAAAATGTTAAATACGCACTATCAAAATTAGGTAGATATAAAGTGGGTGGTAAGATTCTTGGTAAGAATCAAACCGATAAAAAATACCAAGCTCAAATTGATGCGATATTAGATAAAACTAGTAACCAAGTGATTAAAGATCTTGATAGATCAATCAAAAAGAATAACCTTGAGTTCCCTAATAATAAAAGTCAGCTAGACTTTTTGAATACGGTAATAGAAATCGCCACAGTTTATGATTCATTAGTTGCGGCAACTAAATTAAAACCAAATGATAAGGGTTATTTACCTGTTGATGCCGCAAACGCCATAATCGAAGATTTAAGAACGTATACCCAAAAATTCCTAGATGCCGACTTAACTGCCGCATTCAGTGTTTTTAATGAGGAAGAAAATGTTGATGAAAACATCGTTGCTGAGGCTTCTGATGCCGATACAGGTGCTGCAAAGGCTAAGGTTGCTGGTAAATTTGCTGATACAAAAGCAGCAATTAAAAAGGGTGATTTAGAGGCTTATGGTAGCGAAAGAATGAAAACCCTTAAGTCTTGGAGATTACCAATTTCTTTAATGGGCACTGGTGCGTCATTTGGTGTGTTGAGTTGGGTTATCGAATATTTCTTTAAACCAGAAACCATCATATCAACTAGTGATCCGCAAACAAGGATTGAAATAATCGAAAAAACATTTGGTAATATCAAACCAGGTGAGGGTATGACCCAAATCATGAATAGAACTATGGGTCTTAATTTAAGCCCATCATCTAACCCACAAGATGTTGTTGATGCGCTTAAAACATTAGGTGGTGGTAACGCACAAACTGGAGTGGATATTATCACACAAAAAGGTGGTATTTTTGTTGACCCAGCCGCTGCTAAAGAAACTCTAACACAATTAGTTGCCGATCCAGATGGCCGTGGTACAACATTAAAACAAGTGTTCACTGGTACTTGGTCTGGTACGGGTAAAACAATTGGTGATACGTTAACAACTGTTAGCGGTGGTACCCTAGTTGGTATGTTAGGTAAAGCTATAACAACTTGGGTCACAAAAACAACGGTTGTGAAAACCAGTAAAGCTTTAATAGCGGCACCTATATTGAAAGGTATTGGTGTGGCATTAATAGCTGGTGGTGTTGCAGCCGCTTTAGCTAGATATAAAGGTAGAAAGTCTTCTAGAGCACAAGTACTTAATGACTTACTACAATATCTTAGACCTGTTGAAGGTAATGAGAATAACCCTGAAGTTATTGATAACGATGGCGGTGGTAATGACAGTGGTAATGACGGTGGTAATAAGACACAAGGTTTAGGTAAGTCAGAAAACGAACTTTACGTACAACTTAAAAAATACTTTAAAGACTTATATAACTTTAGATCACAAGTTAACTCAAAATCTTTCTACAATAAATCTAACTCAAACCCAAGTGAGACACCATCGAATCAAATCGAACCTAAAGATGTTGATGATTTGATGAAACTAATGGAAGAATTCGAACCAATAGCTGAAATAGATCTTAAAGATTTAAATCTAAGCTCAAATGAATTAAAGTTATTAATTGAAGGTATTAAAAGATTAGACATAATCAAAAAAATAATTGGTAGAATTAATACTAATGATAAAAACTTAATGAAGTTAATTGATGCGGCAAAGGCCAACCCATTCTATAATATGGACATCAATACTTTAATCGATGATATCAAAAACCCAGCTGAGGGTAGAAAATTTGTTAATGATTTCAACGCAGCTGTTTATGGTACAACCTTTAAAAACGGTAACAGTATCATCGACCAATTAGGTAAAATACAAATTAACAAATTACAAGAAAAGGCCGTTAGAGAACCATCTAAAGCCGAAAAAAGAGCCGAGTTTACTGGTAGAGGTTCATTTAGCAGAGAGAATATGATTAAAAATCTTCCTGGTTATTTGACAACATTGTACTCAATATTTAGTTATTTGATTGATATGATCAAAGCTAACCCAGAAGGTAACAAAGAACAAAGAAAGGATTTCTTACCTGGACAAGATAAGACATCAACTGATAAAGCTGAAACGAATGATAGTTTAAACGCAAATAATGTAACACAACCAGCTCCTGGGTCAGGTGCTAGTTCTGGTTCTAGAAGTTTAAGAGATTTCGGTAGAACACTAGAAGAAGGTGGTAGGTTAACTAAAGAAGAGTTATTATCGCTCATAAATGAGGCGGAAGGAAACCAAACAGCTGATGTGAATGATGGTGAGGAATATGTTGATAAAGCTGGTAAGCATTATAAATTAATGATGATTTTATCAGAGTTATTACCACAATACGCATCTAGATTAGCTAGAGAGTATAGAATGAAGTACCCAGATGCTAGACCGATTAGTCCTAAGAAGTTAGCTGAGGTTGTTTCTTTATTATTTAAAGCTATAGCTGTAATACCTAATGGTAAGATGAAAACATTTATCATGGATCCTTTGGCGACAGAAGCTGGTGCGGATATGGCAACATTTAATGCTGTAGTAAATAAATTAAATGAGGGTGAGGTTGATGAAAATAGAACCAAACCAGCGGATGATTTATTGAAAGATAGCATGAACTATAAACTTTTAATGGCTTTAGCTGATTCAGTTGAAAACGTTAAAAACATAGTATATTCTAGATATAATAGAGAGAATCCTAATGATAGAATTAGCTCGCCAGGTAAAATGTTAACGTTTATACAAACCGTATTAAGGGCATCTGCGGCTATGGGCCAAGCTAGAATGAGAGTTTATGTTGCAAAAAGTGGTGGTAATTTAGGGTTATACTCATCCATGAGAAAGTATCTTGAGGATATGGACGCTGGTGAGGTTCAGGATTATGATGGTTTTGATGTTGACAACTATCTACCTAACCAAGTCGGTAACTTTAACCTAAACGGTCAGAAACCCCAATTTAGAAAGGCTTTATCAATGAAAGCAGCTGAAATTGTTAAGAGAAGTACTGGGGATAACAAGGTTGATGAGGATAAGATAAGAAAGGTAATGATTGACCTAATTAAAGCAATCAACGACAAACGATCTAAATCTGGTGGAGACGTAATACCAGAAGCATAATATAAAGCCCCGATAAGGGGCTTTTTTATTTTTATTTATTTTTTTTTCACGGTGTATTTGGTTATTAAGTTTTTTTACATATCTTTGTAAAAAAGATATTTTACTATGCCAGAATTTTACGTAGAAGACCTCGACATTGACCCAAGTGAGTTTGTCAGTGCGTGCTCAGAAAGAGAGATTAGAGAATTAATCGATGCATTAGCTGAAGATGGCCACATCTTCCAACCAAGTAATAATATCCCAACAACGGATAAAAATCTTTTGGATGAAGAATGGGATAAGGTTATGAGTAGATTAAGTGGTCAAGGTAGGTTAAGGTTAACAAACGAAGAAGAAGAAATTATTAGAAAAATAGCGAATAGGTTATGAACTTAGAAACATTAAACAGGTATCACGAAGATGGGTTATTGTACAAACAAACACACCCAACTCTCCCATTGACAATTTGGAACTACACCGAAAAGGTACAGTACGAAATGTTATGGGATGATGTTACTATTATGTGTCGTGGACTTGTCACTAATGATTTAGGTGATATCATCGCTAGACCGTTCCCAAAGTTCTTTAACTATGAAGAGGTTATCGATAAGGGTGTTATACCATGGGATAGCGAATACGTTCACGTACAAGAGAAAATGGATGGCTCTTTGGGTATTCTATTTCACTACGAAGGTGAGTGGCTTCTAGCAACAAGAGGCTCGTTCACATCTGATCAAGCGGTTAAAGGTTTGGGGATCATTAAATCAAAATACGATTTAAATAGATTCATCAGAGAAGTGACTTACTTATGTGAGATAATCTATCCAGAGAATAGAATTGTCGTTGACTATGGTGAGGAAAAAATAACATTTCTTGGTGCAACCGTACCTGATATGGAATTTAATTGGGCACCAACTAAAGCCGTATTCAAATCTTCTGGTATTAAAGAAGAGGATGTTGTTTGGAGTTCGATGGAAAATTTAACCGAAGATTTATTTAAAAGATACCAAAATTTAAACGAACCAGATAAGGAAGGTTTTGTAATTAGATTCTATCCATCTGGTTATCGTGTTAAGATTAAGTTCGAGGATTATGTGAGATTACACAAGATCATGACCAACTTATCGACACGAAATATTTGGGAAACACTTTCAAGTGGTGGTGATATAAATGAGATGTTGGTTGATGTTCCTGACGAGTTCTATAACAAAATTAAGGGCTATGCCGAGGAACTAACAAATCAATTTCAGACACTTGAAAGGGAATATAAGTGGATTTTTAAAATATTGGATCGTGCTTTAAACGAGGTTTATAAAGTACCACTAGAAAGAAAAAGAGCTGTTTTTGCTCAATATGCTAAAAACTATAAGCACCCAGCAATACTTTTCAAAATGCTTGATGGTGGGAGCTACGATAAAATAATTTGGGGTTTACTATACCCAGAATACAAAAAATTATGAACATGTTAGATTTAATTATTGAACAGAACCCAGACGAGGAGTTCTTAAAAGCTGACGGATTAGATGGTGCTATCATAGGTTATGATGACCAAAGTGGTAGACTCATCTATTCCATGAGCAAAGTTATTGGAATCCTCACAACGGAAGATGAGATGACTGAAGAAGATGCTCTAGAGCATTATTACTACAACATCCATGGAAGTTACGTAGGAGAAAAAACACCGATTTGGTGTTATGATTATTTTTAGATATATTTGCAAAATGAAAATACAAGTAGGAAGAAACCAAAAGGTTTGGTTTACATCAGATACTCACTATGCGCACACAAATATTTGTCGTGCCATATCGAACTGGCCTGATGAGGATAAGACAAGGGATTTCGAATCTCTGGATAAGATGAACGCAGCAATTGTTAATGCGATCAATAACAATGTTGGCCCAGATGATATTTTATTTCACTTGGGTGACTGGTCATTTGGCGGTTTCGATAAGATTGCGGAGTTCCGTAGCAGAATCATGTGTCAAAACATCCACTTGGTGCTTGGTAACCATGACCACCACATTGATCGAAATAAAGAGGATGTGCAGGACTTATTCGCTTCGGTGAGTAAATACCATTACCTGACACTTAAAGTTGATAAGGGTGGCTCTCATGACGTTCATAGAATGGTTCTTTGCCATTTTCCAATCGCATCATGGCACGACCTTAACCAAGGGGTTATCCACCTACATGGACACGTTCATTTACCAGCCCATTTAAAGTTTGGCCCTGGTAAGATGATGGACGTTGGTATGGATGGTTCAAACGGGATGGAACCATACGAATTAAAAGACATCCTGAAATTAATGTCAAAAAGAGAAAATAGATCAATGATCGCATACGACCATCATGAGTAAAGAATTAATATTAGTAAGAGGAATACCAGGATCTGGTAAGAGCACAACCGCAAAACTATTGGGTGCGGGTGGAGCTGGCTACGCACATTTTGAAGCCGATATGTATTTTATGGAAGATGGGGTTTATAAATTCGACCCCACTAAAATAAGAGATGCGCATGCATGGTGCCAAAATAGTGTTGAGCAAGCAATGTTATTAAACCATACCACTGGAAATAACAGTACAATCATAGTATCAAACACATTTACTCAGGAATGGGAGATGGAACCGTACTATGTTTTAGCAAAACAATGGAACTATAAAGTGTTCAGTATCATTGTTGAGAACAGGCATGGTGGTGTTAATGAGCATGGTGTACCAAAAGATAAACTACAAGCGATGAAGGATCGTTTTGAAATTAAATTATAATGGAAAGAAAGTTAGCAAGTATACAAGTAATAGCTGATATCAGACCTATTGAGGGTGCTGATGCTATTGAAGTTGCACGTATCAACAACTGGGATGTTGTTGTGGCAAAGAATGTTGGTCACAAGGTTGGTGACCATGTGGTTTACTGTGAGATCGACTCATTCCTACCTGTTAGGGAAGAGTTTGAGTTCTTGCGTAAGAGTTCATTTAAGAGAATGGGTGACCAAGAAGGTTTCCGTCTTAAAACAATTAGGCTTCGTGGACAAGTTTCACAAGGTTTGATCTTACCTATGAGTATCTTTGGGGATTTTGGCTGGACTGCCTATGAGGGCCTTGATGTTACCGAAAGATTGGGTGTTGTTAAATACGAACCACCTATCCCAGCTGAACTTGCTGGTAAGGTTCGTGGTAACTTCCCAGGCTTCTTACGTAAGACAGATGAAGAGCGTGTACAGAACCTAACCAAAGACTACGCAAAATGGGTTGAAGAAGGTTTGGATTTCTATGTGACTGAGAAACTTGATGGTAGCTCCGCAACATTCTATTTGAACGATGGTGTGTTTGGTGTGTGTTCTAGAAACCTAGACCTTGAGGAAACTGAAGGTAATACTTTCTGGAAAGTAGCCCGTGAGTTAAAACTCGAAGAGAAGTTACGTGAGAACGGACAGAACTTAGCCATCCAGGGTGAATTAATTGGAGAGGGTATTCAGGGTAATCCATACAAGATTAAGGGGCACACCGTTAGATTCTTCAATGCATTTGACATTAATTCTCAAGCTTATTATGGTTTACCAATGTTTTTGGCCTTATTCGAACACCAATTTAAATTGGAGATTGTCCCATTGTTAACTAACTTGACAATGAAGTTACCACAAACAATCGATGAGTGTTTGGCGTTTGCTGATGGTAAGTCAGTACTTAACGAAAGATTTGATCGAGAAGGTGTTGTGTTCAGAACCATGGACAGAACCGTAAGTTTCAAAGCAATTTCAAATACGTTTTTACTAAAAGAGAAGTAATATGTTCCCTGGTTTATATGATATGATGGATGGTGCTATGGCTGAAGTCCTTGGTGTTGACTTGGAAACTTATATTGATGTAATTGATAATAAGTGTACCTATGAAGAAGCGGACTTCATAATCAGTGCTGTGTGGGGTGAAGATGAATCCGAAATAGAAAAAGCAAAAGAAATTTTTAATAAATACATATGATATACGTAAGCATTGACATAGAGACAACTGGTTTAGACAATGACAACAGTCAGGTTTTATCTATTGGGTTAGTTGTTGAAGACACTAATAACCTAAAACCGTTTGATGAGTTACCTAAACTTGAGGTTGCCATAATCCGTGAAAGATTGGAAGGTGAGATCTTTGCTCTTAATATGAACAGAGAACTCATTTCCGACATCCTTAGTTATAAAATAGCTAAGACTCCAGAAGCTAAAGCTGAGATAGTGGAAAGAACTGGTCGTGAATATCTTTATGAAGAAGATGTCACTAAACGAATCTTCCATTTCTTATATGACCACAAAGCTTTGGATGGTGGCCCCGATACTTTTAACCCTCTTTATCAGAATAGGGTAGTTGAGGTGGTTAACGGTAAGACATATCCAGCATTGACATCAAAGATGAAACCATATTATTTCAACGGTGCTGGTAAGAATTTCGCTAACTTTGACAACAAGTTCCTGGAGAGATTACCAAGATGGAAACAAGTGTTGAAAGCTAGAGGTAGGACAATCGATCCGTCAATCTTATTTGTTGACTGGAAGAACGATGAGGCTATCCCTGGGTTATCGCTTTGTAAAGGGCGTGCACATTTGGATCCACATGTCACACACAACGCCATTGATGATGCGATGGATATTGTTAAACTATTGAGAACACAATACGCATGAAAGTAATCTTTTTGGATATTGATGGGGTTATGAACTCCACAGTTCTTTATAAGGATAGATATAAAAAACGATGGAGAAAACCAATCACTTGGTGGTATGCAATAAAACGATTGTTTAGAAAGTTATTTGGTATTCAACCAAAGGGAATTTCTTTAGCTGATTATAAAACACCTGATTCACACTACACATTTGAGTGGCAATTCAACAGATTGGTTGAGGAGACTTGTCCTCAAAAATGGAAATGGTTGTCTGAATGGTGTAATGAAACAGATACTAAAATTTGTATTTCATCAACATGGAAACATCACTTTGGGGTTAAAGGGTATGTCTCTACACCTGAAAAATGGGAAGATGCTCTAGTTAAATTAGGATTTAAAGAAGGTACTTATGTTGGAATCACTGGTGACAGGAGAACTTTAAGAGGTGATGAAATTAAAGATTGGTTGGATAAACACCCTGAGGTTGAGGACTATGCCATCTTAGATGATGACTCAGACATGTTACCCGAACAATTTATGAAGTTTCATCACACAGACCCGTGGTTTGGTTTATCCCCAAATCACTTGTATAGAATTGGTAGACAATTTGAAAACAAAAGTAATTACGAAAGATTAACGCAGACAATAAGATAATGAAAGTTATATTTTTAGACCATGACGGAGTAATCTGTCTATCCACAGAGTGGGGTAATCGTTTTAAGAAACAAGATAAATGGGGTGGACGTAAATTATCCATGACCCCTAGAGAAATGCCAGTTGAATATCGATTTGATAACTTCAATCAAAAGGCTGTTAAGGTCCTCAATGGAATCATTGAGAAGACTGGTGCCGAGATTGTAGTATCATCCGATTGGAAGCGATGGGCAAACCTTGAAGAAATGGGTGAGTACTACGAATCCAAAGGAATCATTAAGAAGCCAATTGCGTTGACACCAGATTTGGGTCAATGTACATGGTATAATAATTGGATATGGTCACCACGATGGGATTTGGAGATGACCCGTGTTATTGAAATTAAACAGTACTTACATGACCACCCTGAGATTACCCATTGGGTTTCTGTTGATGACCTTGACATGGGTAAGAACGGTGAATCATGGAAAGATTGGGGGTTGGATAACTTCGTACTAACACCAAGTGGTAGTGAAGGTATTAAACAATCGGGTGTTAAAGAAAAAATATTATCCTTTTTGGTTTAATCGTATATTTATTTACATGACGCAATATAGTTATTGCTGATTATAAACCGATTAATTCACCAATATGGACGATGATAGTCAAAGTAAGAACCTGGAGGTCGACCCTATCAAAGAGGATCTCCACAATATGTTTAATGTTCGCAATGTTTTTCAATCCATTTGGGTTCGATGCACTATTCAAGATGACGATGGACTTGACAGGTTCCTATTGGATTACGGATGCAATTTTTTATGGTATTGCGGCAGTGTTTTTTGGTTTATATATCTACTTCAATAAAAAATCCAAAAAATAATTTCACCAATTAATATTTTATTACTATTTTTGTGCTATGACACAGAAATATAATATCTATTTGGACGATGTCCGAACCCCAACAACCAATGAGTGGGTTGTTGTTAGAAGCTATGATGAGTTTGTAGCTAAAATAACCGAACTTGGTTTGGATAATATTGGTTACGTTTCGTTGGATCATGATTTGGGTGACACAGCGATGAAGGAGTACTTTGAGAACGTATCACCTAATTATACGCTAGACTATTCTAATATCCACGAAAAAACTGGCTTGGATTGTGCTAAATGGTTGATAAATCATTTCTATGACGCTCACCCAGAATACTTAGAACAATCCAGAAGCGAGAAAAAGCGATCGCTTTATTTCCCGTTCCCACATGTATACGTACATTCAGCAAACCCAATCGGTTCGGCTAATATCATGGGGTATGTTAACAACTTTTTAATGAACGAAGCACAACCGCAGGATTGCGTGCGTGTGCAAATTGAACACACAGTAGAATGATAGATAACCATAAACTATTAGAACAATTCATGGTCTTCGAAGACAAGGATAAGTTCTACTTTTTGCAAGTAATAAAGCGTAGGAAAGATAATCCAGAGCTAACAGGTAATAATAAAGTTATTGCTAATTATTACATTTACTCTATGGATGATTATTATAAGTACTACGCACTTGCTATGCGTGAATGTGAAATAAATAACGCCAGGGCTTATCTACGCTTAAATGTTCGTGACGATAAGAAGATTGGGTTGGAGTGTTTACGTAGAACAGCTAACTTAATAGCTGACGGCAATTATAGATCGATCAAGAATACTTATGACACTGTCTGTGGTAAACACCACTCTGATAAGAATAAGAAATGGATTGTTGACTTTGATGAGGAGTGGATGCCAGAGAAAGATGACAGGGTTAATGACCTTATAAAAGCTGGTGCTAAGATTTATGCTGAGATACCAACTAAAAGTGGTTGCCATATAATCACATCACCCTTTAATAGATCAAAGTTTAAATGGTCTATCGACATTCATCGTGATAACCCGACAATCTTATACGTACCATGAATATCTTTATCCTAGACTTAGATGTCAGAAAATGTGCACAATACCATGTGGACAAACATGTAGTTAAAATGATACTTGAAACAGCACAGCTGCTTTGTGGTGTACACCATACAACTGATAGTGAATATGAGATACCATATAAGCTATCACATAAGAACCACCCTTGTTCGATTTGGGCTAGAGAGTCACTAACTAACTACCTGTATTTGTGTGAGTTAGGTCTCGAGTTATGTCAGGAATATACCTACAGATATGGTAAACGCCATAAGTCCCAGGATGTTATCGAGTGGTGTATTGTGAATAAACCTAACATCACTGACAACGGCTTCACTGAACCAGCTAAGGCAATGCCAGACGAGTACAAGGTTGCTGATATTGTCGAGTCTTATCGCAATTACTATTGCGGTGCTAAATCAGGGTTTGCAGTATGGAAAGGTCGTGAGATACCCTATTGGTATGAAAACCAATTAGAGTTATGTTAATTAAGGAAAAACTATCTGACAAAATATTAACACAGTCTAAGTTAATTGATTTTGTATCAGTTAATAAAAATCTTGGTAAAAAAATTGTTTTCACAAACGGTTGTTTTGATCTAGTTCATCTCGGTCATATAGAATACTTGATGCGAAGTAAAGAACTAGGTGATGTACTTATTGTCGGGGTTAACTCAGATCAGTCGGTACAGTCAATTAAAGGACCCAGTCGACCCATAATGCCTGAAGAACATAGATACCATAATTTAGCGGCTTATTACTTCATCGATGCTGTCGTACCATTTAACGATGAAACCCCGTTAAACTTGATCAAAACGATAAAACCAGACATTCTGGTTAAGGGTTCTGACTACAAACCAGAAGATGTTGTTGGTTATGATGTAGTAATGAACTATGGTGGTGAGGTTATTTGTGTTGACACTAGTTTATCTAATTCAGAATACAGTACAACAAAAATAATTAGTAAAATACGTTCACTTTACGATTAAAATAAATATTTATAATAAAAAGAATAGTGATGAGTAATTTTAAAATGAAAAAATCTGAGTTTATTGAACTTAACTTAAATAGAATTATCCTTAAAGAGGATGAAGAAAATAAACTAACCTCAACTGAATTAGAGGAAATCAAACCAGAGGAAGATGAAAACAATGATGTTGAATCTAAGGATGAAGAAACTAAGACTGAAGAGCCTAAGGAGACCGAAAACAATGGTGGTGATTTTAAAGAGGTGATTGCTGAAATCCTTCACTCTAGAACCCAAGCACATATATTTCATTGGCAAACTGTTGGTGAACATAGTTTGGCGATGCATCAGGCGTTACAATTATACTACGAAGGTATTGTACCATTAATCGATGGTTTTGTTGAAAGTTACCAAGGTAAGTATGGTATAATGAAGGGTTACAAATGCCCAGAAGGTTTTTCTGATTTTGAATCCGCTGAAGGTTTAATCAAATATTTCCAGGAGTTGGAAACGAAAATCGAATCAAACAGAACTTCTATAAAAGAATCTTACCTACAAAATCAAATTGACACATTTGTTGAATTAATTAACTCAACCATCTACAAACTGAAGTTTTTATAAAAAAATAGTTTGCGTATCATCGAGCTATTAAACCCACCCCTAAAAAGGTGGGTTTTTTATTTGGTTTTATTAATACTTTTTCTTATTTTTGTCACATGAACCCTTTTTTAGAGAGAAAAAATGAATTAGCTGAGCTTCATCTTAAAAAAAATAAGATCGCAGACGATATTAAAAAAATAAAGGAGGAGCTTGAAAAGAAAATTGAGGCGATCACCCAGGTTCATAAGAATATGTTGCTTGATACGGAAATCAAAATAAAGGATTTCCCCAAGCTATGTGATCATACTGATGAGAACGGTGATTCGGCCACAGGTAAGGAACATAAGATAATAGTACCTAGTATTATGGGTGACATAACTTTGGTAAAACAAACGTGCTCATTATGTGGTGGGGTTGTTTCTGAACAAAAAGTTGAGATTACGAGATCTAAAGACGCTGAAAGAGAATTTAAAACCTGGTATCAAATTGATGATGATGAAACTTTTGTCGATACAATGACATTTGATCTAAATTTTACCAATGAATTAATGGGTTATATTGACATGAAATACATAAAAGATGGTAGTAAATAAAAAAGCGAGGTTTGATTACGAGTTTCTCAGGACAGAGGTTGCTGGTATACAGTTAATGGGGTCTGAAGTTAAAGCTATCAATGACGGTAAAATTTCGTTGGTTGATTCATTCTGTGTTTTCATTTCAGATGAATTGTTTTTGGTTGGCTCTAATATACCTGGTAATAACACAGCTTACTCACACGAACCGATTAGACATAGAAAGTTATTACTTAAAAAACGTGAACTTATTAAATTAAGACGTGAATTGGTTAAAGGTTTGACAATAGTACCCTATAAAATATTTAAGAACGAAAGAGGTATGTATAAGATTGAGATTGCTTTGGCCAGAGGTAAGAAGAACTATGACAAAAGAAATACAATAAAAGAGCGTGATATTGATCGTGAAACGTCTAAAAACCTTTATTAATTAAAATAAATTTAATATTATTGTAAGTAATGAGCGATTTTAAGGTAGATAATATGCATTATTTTGAATTGATGGATAGAGCATCAATAATATTAAGTAATGTTGATGAATTTTTAATCCAAAATCCAGGGGCTAAAGCTAATAAAAGTATAGCGAAAAAACTAAATAAAGTTGGGGAATTATTAGCGGAGGTTTATTCTGAATCTGGTGCAATATTTTTCGATAATTCTGAAAAAGAAAGTGGGGATGAGACGAGCATGGTATAAAGTTTTGTTTGTACTAGACCTCATTTATGAGAAGTATAAACGAAAAAGAAAAAGTATCTGGGAATTATAAATAAATTTAAATAAAAACAAATGAGAAAAACAAGAGTAATGATGGCTTTAAAAGCACAAGCTTTGGCCGACAGAGAGAAAGCGTTAATGGCTTTAGATTTATTAGAAAACCAAGCTGTTGGTATTGGTGACCACACCGCAAATGATTTCCTAAAAGATGCTACAGAGGCGTTGGAACTTTTGGTTGATGCGGATGATAAATTAGAGGCAATTGAGAAATATTTTAAATCAGCGGAGTAAAAAATGAACACCTTAGACAAACAATACCAAGCATTACTTCAAGACATTTTGGATAATGGGAGTACTAAAAGTGATCGTACTGGCACTGGAACCATTTCAGTATTCGGTAGACAGATCCGTCACGATATGAAAACAGGATTTCCACTTCTTACAACCAAGAAGATGGCTTGGAAAACTATGGTGACCGAGTTATTATGGTTCCTTCGTGGTGATACTAACATCAAGTTCCTTGTTGATAATGGTTGTCATATTTGGGACGGGGACGCTTACCAAGCGTATCTCAAAGAATGTGAAAAATTAAAAAAAGATGAGGAAAACATATAATTTTTATATCCATCACCATATTTATATAAAAAGAGAATATGGAAACAAAATACTATTTGTATATTAAGACAAGTCCGTTAGGATTGAGATATCTTGGTAAAACGACAAAAAATCCAAATACCTATTTAGGTAGTGGTAAGATTTGGAAACGACACATTAAAAAACATAATTTCACCATTGATGATATTGAAACAGAAATTGTATTTGAAACAAATAATGTTGATGAGTTAATTAAAAAAGGTATAGAATTAAGTAATTTATATAATATTGTTGAATCAAAGGAATGGGCCAATCTAAGAGAAGAGGCTGGTGATGGTGGAGATACTAGTAAGTTTATTGATTTTTCAAATCCATCTTTCCACAACCCAAATAGAAGTAAACATTTGAATATTTGGTTAAATGAAGTGACAGAAGAAGAGAGAAAAAAAATTTTAAGAGATAGAATTAGTAAAGTGGATTTTGAAGAAAGAGATAAAAAAACAAAAGAAAATACAGATTGGGATAGTTGGAGAGAATCCATCAAAAATAGGAAAACTGACTATTCTAAATTCCTAAACAAAGTACACGAAAAGAATAAGAAACCTGTGTTACAATTTGATTTAGATGATAATTTTATACGAGAATTTGATAGTGCCATGTCGGCAGCTAAATCATTAGGCCACAATAATGGTGGGAATATAACAAATTGTTGTAAGGGTAGGTGTAAATCTACTTTAGGGTATAAATGGAAATATAAAAATATAGAAAATGAAAGCAAATAAAAATGATTTACACGAAAGTGGTAGACCACTTACTCAAGAAGAATTTATCAACAAAATAAAAACAGATGATGAGTTTGCTAAAAAGTTTGGAGAATTGGGAAAAATTTATGGATCACAATGGAGAAGTTGGGGTAAGGATTTCAAACAAATACCAAATGAAACTGGGGATGGTGTTTACGATATTACAACAACAGGTATAGACCAAATCCAAAACCTGATCAATGACCTTAAAACAAATCCTGATTCAAGACGATTAATGGTTACTGCGTGGAATCCATCAGATTTACCAAAACAAGTGCTTCCACCTTGTCATTATGGATTTCAAGTTTATACAAGAGAGTTGAGTTTTGAAGAGAGATATGTAATATTGAAAAG
>ENA-OUVC01000172-OUVC01000172.1-marine-metagenome-genome-assembly--contig:-NODE-172-length-46631-cov-4.342226_pt1 | contig 46631 bp, 43 predicted proteins | sample MGYA00248622_ERZ508571 | MGnify/ENA primary metagenome ERZ508571 (study PRJEB26236, sample SAMN06267175) | marine metagenome | isolation source: Columbia River Estuary | place: USA:Columbia River Estuary... | reverse complement strand
TTGACCACATGCGCGAAAAACACGGCGGTGGCTCCCAAATCGTTCACAGATGTAGCCAAGAATTCTGATTCTGCGCTCATGACTGCGCTCGCACAGCAACCCGTTTCAGTAGCTATTCAAGCAAACCAACCTGCGTTCCAATTGTATAAATCTGGTGTTCTAACTGGAACATGTGGAAGCAATTTAGATCACGGTGTGTTGGCTGTTGGATACGGAACATATACGGATGGTAACGATTATTATAAGGTGAAGAATAGTTGGGGAACTAGTTGGGGAATGGGGGGATATATTTTGATACAACGCGGAAATGCCCAACGATGCGGAGAGTGTGGAATCCTTTGTGGACCTCCTAGTTATCCTAATTTGTAAAATTATAGTAATATGAACATAGTTTAAATATTTTGTAGTAAAATATTTAAATGTACCTTAATACGCACACTTATTACAGTTTGCGATACGGCACTTTTTGTCCCAAAACTCTTGTAGAAATTGCGAAGGAAAACCAGTGTACAAGTATCGCTTTAACAGACATTAACTCAACGTCTGCATGCCTCCCTTTCGTTCAAGAAGCTCTAAAGAAAGACATTAAGCCTATCATCGGAGTTGATTTTAGAAATGGCGCAAAACAACAATACATTGCACTCGCTAAAAACAACAAAGGCTTTCAAAATATCAACACATTTCTAAGTGAGCTTTTACACTCCAAAAAACAACCTGAAAACATTGCCCCAGAACTCGAAAACACATTCATTATATACCCATTTCAAAAGGATTTAATTAGAGTCCTAAAAACAAATGAATACATCGGATTCTCTCCAGTAGACATCCCTTCTATTCACCTAACAAGGTATCCTACTGAAAAAGGAGTGATATTACAAACGGTTAGTTTTCGAACAAAAAAGGACTTTAATACCCATCGTCTGTTACGTGCGATTGGAAAAAACACCTTACTAAGTAAACTTTCTAAGCAAGAAGAAGGAAATCCTAATCACAAAATGCTACCCGTAAATGAACTCGTTGCATATTACACTGATTTTCCCGAGATAATTGCCAACACAAAAAAAATGATTAAAAGCTGTTCCATTGATTTTAAAATTGGAGCAAGTGCAAAACCTCAAAATCAACAAACATATATGCAAAAATTTGTTGATGGCCGATGAAGAACAGTTATTCATATTTAATGGATAGAAAGAGAAGGCAAAAAAATCAATTGTTGAATTAATGTCAGACTTAGATAAAATTCCAACTAAAGATAGAGAAAAGTTTAAGAATAATGCTGGTGGATATTATAATCATTCCTTGTTTTTTGAGTGTATAGGGCCAAAATCAGGAAGCCAACCTAAAGATACATTAGCGATAGCAATTAATAGAGATTTTGGTTCAATAGAAGGGTTTAAAAACCAATTTAAAAATGCTGCTAACCGAGTATTTGGTTCTGGATGGGCTTGGTTAATTGTAGATGGTTCTGGAAAATTGAAAGTTACTACAACTGCTAATCAAGACAACCCTTTAATGCCAAGAGCTGAAGTTCCAGGAAAGCCAATATTAGCGCTTGACGTTTGGGAACATGCCTATTATTTAGAATATCAAAATTCTCGTAAAAACTATATTGATGCTTTTTTTAATGTAATTAATTGGAAAGTAGTTGGAGAAAAATACGAAGAAGCCATAAAGAAAGAATAATCGTACGAAGCAAATTTAATAACCTAAATGAAAAAGATACAATTACTATTCATTTGTTTAATTTCAATAACTTTTTCAAGTTGTGAAAAGGATGATATTTGTGATGCTACCACTGCTACAACTCCAAAATTAATCATAGAATTTTATGATATCCTAAACCCTACAGTTAAAAAAAATGTAACCAATTTAGCTGTTAAAGAAATAAATACTACTTCCAGTTTAGCTTTCACAGGAACTAGTAAAATTAAAATTCCTTTACGAACAAGTCAAGACCTAACCAAATATAGTTTTATATTAAATAGCACTGATGTAACTATTGACAATGAAGATTTTCTTCAATTTAATTACTCCAGACAAACTATTTTTGTTTCAAGAGCATGTGGTTTCAAAACCAATTTCACACTCGATTCGGCAACACCTTACATTAAAACTGAAACTTCAATTCCTGACGGTTATTGGATTCAAAATGTGGTTATTAATACTTCAAATATATCAACTGAAAATGAAACACATGTCAAAATTTACTTTTAGTATTCTTCTGATTTTGATGTCATTTTTAATGATAGCTCAAACAAAAAAGAAAGATAGTATTCCGCCTAAAATTGAACGTTACGGAATTCGATTTGGAGCAGATATTTCTAAAATCGTACAATCATTTTACGATAAAAATTATAAAGGAATTGAATTTGTAGGTGATTATCGTGTAACAAAAAATTATTACCTCGCAGGTGAATTAGGAAATGAAAATGTAAACGTAGAAGATGACCGAGTGAGCTTCACTACAAAAGGAACTTTTTTAAAAGTAGGTTTCGATTATAATTCCTATGAAAATTGGCTTGACATGCGAAATATGATTTATTTAGGAATGCGATATGGAGCAAGTACCTTCAGTCAATCGCTGAATTCCTATAAATTATATAATACTTCTACCTATTTTTCGGAGGCGCCAAGAGTAATTTCAGGTGAAAAATATGACGGACTAACTTCCCAGTGGATTGAAGTTGTTTTAGGATTAAAAGCGGAAGTTTTAAAGAATATTTATGTTGGATTTAGCGTAAGAATGAATCGATTGCTAACCAATACAAAACCTGACAATTTTGATAATTTATATATTCCTGGATTTAATAGGACTTACAATGGTGATTTTGGAATTGGATTTAACTATAGTGTTTCCTACTTTTTACCTTTGTACAAAACAAAATCTGCTCCAAAGCCAGATCCAAATAAGAAATAGTAATTACTTGATTTCTTTTATTCCTTTTATGAACAACCATTTCATAAATAACTTTTCTCCTTCGTTTGTTTTAACAGCTTGAAATTTAGGGGCCAATATTGTGCTTACTACAAATGCAGTAATTGGAACCCAATATCCCGTTAAATTGGAATATTTGTCAAGTAAAATTCGACTCAATATAAACAAAACTGCAAAACACAACAATTGAAAAACGAAAGCTTTAACTTGTAATTTAGTCATAATTATAAATTTATTCAGTTGGATTTTCTACTATTTGGAATTTGGTTCTTTTACTACCTTCATACATTTCATATTTCACTAACCTAGCTTCAATACTTGCATTAAATAACTTAATTTTTCTTGAAGGTTTAAGCCCAACATATTTCAAAGCCTCTAAGTTTCCAGTAATAAACCAAGCATTCGTTCCAGGATAATTCTTCTTCAAAGTATCGCCAATATTCTTATAAAATTCTTCCATATGAATATCCAAACGCTCGTCATACGGTGGATTGAAAACAATATGTAATTTACCTTCAGAGGTCTTTTCACTTTCGAAAAAATTATGCTCTTTGATTGAAACATATTCCTCTAAATTGGCGTTTTTGATGTTCTCTTTTGCTTTACTTACAGCACTTGGCGCTTTATCATAACCATTAATCGTATAATGAAATTCACGTACTTTCTTCATTAAAGAATCTAATATCATATCAAAAAGATCATTATCCCAATCGTTCCATTTTTCAAAAGCAAATTCTTTTCTATTAATATTTGCAGGAATATTACAAGCTATCATCGCTGCTTCAGCGAGAAAAGTTCCTGAACCACACATAGGATCCAAAAAATCAGTTTGACCATCCCAACCCGATAACAAAAGTATACCAGCTGCTAAAACTTCATTTATTGGCGCAATATTGGTCGCAGATCGATAACCACGTTGGTGCAATGAATTCCCAGAGGTATCCAAAGCCACAGAAACTTGATCTTTATCAATATGTATATTAATTCTTAAATCGGGGTGTGCTTTATCGATACTCGGCCTCTGCCCTGTCCTATCACGAAATTGATCTACAATTGCATCTTTACATTTTTGAGAAATAAACTCAGAATGATTAAAATGCGTTGAGTGAACGGTAGCATCAATAACAAAAGTTTGATTTGCATTGATAAATTTAGACCAATTAATTCCTTGAACACCTTTGTATAATTGACTTTCATTGGTAGCTTTAAAAAAATAAATAGGCTTTAATATTTTCAAAGCAGTTCTTAATGACAAATTGGCTTTATACATAAAACCCTTGTCTCCTTTAAAACTGACCATTCTAACACCTTGCTCAACATCCTGAGCTCCAAGCATTTTTAGCTCATTAGCCAAGATTTCTTCAAAACCAAAAAAGGTTTTGGCAATCATTTTAAAATTATTTTCCATTATAAAATCAAGTATTCGTTGCAAAAATACACTAAATTTGCTCGACTTTAATTAATTGAAATAAGATAATGTCGGATTCAAATAAACAAATGGAACAAAATTTACCATTAAAAACCAGTAATTGGTTTGCTTCATGGTTTGATTCCCCATATTATCATGTGCTTTACAAGGAACGTGATGAAATGGAGGCACAATTGTTTATGGACAACATAGTTCATTACCTTAACCTTCCAGAAGATGCAAAAATTTTAGATTTAGCCTGCGGAAAAGGTCGACATTCAATTTATTTAAACCAAATGGGATTTAATGTTACGGGGGCCGATTTATCCTCAAATAGTATTGCTATTGCAAAAGATTTCGAAAACGAAACACTAAAATTCGTTGAACACGATATGCGAATACCATTTAAAGATAAATTTGATGCTATTTTTAACTTATTCACAAGTTTTGGATATTTTGAAAATGAGGAAGACAATTTCACGACGCTAAAAGCAATAAAAGAAAGTATTTCAGAATATGGATTTGCAGTAATTGACTTCATGAATGTACCAAATGTATTGGCAAATTTAGTACCTGAAGAAATCAAAACTGTTGATGAAATCGAATTTCATATTAAAAGATATTTAAAAGACGGCCATATTTGCAAGGAAATTGATTTTGAAGACCAAGGTGAAAAATTTCATTTTACTGAAAAAGTAAAAGCAATAACGCTAGAAGATTTTGAAACAATGATGGAAAACGCAGGTATTTATTTACTTGATATTTTCGGAGATTATAAACTGAGAAAATTCCACAAACTAGAAAGTGAAAGATTAATATTGATATTTAAATAATGAGTACCTATTTTCCATTTTTACTACCTCTATTTTCTGTATTAATCGGATATGCTTTTGCATTATTTATTAAGCCAAAAGCTAAAAAAAATCTGAAATTACTTTTAGCATTTAGCGGTTCTTTTTTATTGTCACTCACAGTAATGCATTTACTACCAGAGCTTTATGTGTCAAATAATTCAAGAATTGGATTGTTTATTATGCTTGGAATTTTATTTCAAATCGTCTTAGAATTTTTCTCAAAAGGTGCCGAACACGGACACGTTCACGGCCATGATAAATTACAAAAAATGCCTTGGCTTTTATTTATTAGTTTGTGTATTCACGCATTTTTAGAAGGATTTCCTGTGGGACACCAACACAAATTGGCTTTGGGAATTGCAATTCATCATTTTCCAATTGCGATAATTTTAACCACCTTTTTTGTAAATGCCGAATTAAACAAAAAAGCGTTGTTTTTATTCATGGTTTTCTTTGCAATCATGACTCCTTTAGGAACTTTAGCATCAGAGATTTTACCAATAATAAATAACTATTACACCGAAATAACGGCCGTAGTTATTGGTATTTTATTCCACATTTCATCTACAATTATTTTTGAAAGTAGCGAAGGACACAAATTCAATATTGCTAAAATCTCCATGATTGTACTCGGAATAGCAATTGCCTATTTTATATAATTTGGGCGTGTCCTCGTTTAAAACATTTTGAGGTACAAGACCATTTTCATTAAACTCGGTCGGGCTATTCGCTGCAAGTCCTCGCCAAGTTCCGTTTTACTCCACTTGCCTGTGGGCTTTCCACTTCTATCCCTCACGCAAAAAAAATGCTCAAATTAACCATAGTGCTTTCCATAAAATCTTTGTAACTTTGAACTTAAATCATTGAATCTAGAAAATGACCTTTATTAAAACCACCGAGCAATCTTCAAAATACGAACATTTAGAAAAAATGTCGGTTGAAGAATTGTTATACAATATCAATCAAGAAGACCAAACCGTTCCTTTGGCAGTTGAAAAAGCTTTGCCACAAATAACAGAATTAGTTGCTCAAATAGTTGCCAAAATGAAACTTGGAGGACGATTATTTTATATAGGCGCAGGAACTTCTGGAAGATTAGGAATTGTAGATGCCTCAGAATGCCCGCCAACATTTGGAGTTCCTTTTGATTTGGTAAATGGAATAATTGCTGGTGGCGATAAAGCCATCCGACGAGCGGTTGAAAATGCCGAGGACAACCCAACACAAGCTTGGATCGACCTTAAAGCAGAAAATATCTCAGAAAATGATGTGGTTGTTGGAATTGCAGCTTCGGGAACAACACCTTACGTTATTGGAGGTTTGAAAGCGTGCAATGAAAAAAATATAATTACAGGTTCTATTTCTTGTAATGCAGGAAGCCCGCTTTCGCAAACGGCACAATTTCCAATTGAAGTAATTGTAGGTCCTGAATTTGTAACAGGAAGCTCAAGAATGAAAGCTGGAACCGCTCAAAAATTAGTGCTAAACATGATTTCTACAGCTACAATGATTCAGTTGGGAAAAGTGAAAGGAAATAAAATGGTAGACATGCAATTGAGTAATAGCAAACTTGTAGATCGTGGTGTAAAAATGATTATGGGTGAAATTCCAGTAACCTATGAAAAGGGAGCTGAATTATTAGCCAAATACGGAAGTGTGAGAAAAGCAGTGGATCATTATAACAATGAAAACAAGTAATTATGAATACCAATAAAGATTTATTAAGCAAAGGAATAAAATACATAACCATTTCCCTACCCTGCTTGTTCATTGGTCCGGCTGTAATTCATTTTGCTTTTATAAATAAATTGCAAACGCTGTATTATTTGATTTTAGCAGTTGGAATCGGGATTTGTATTACTGCAATGGTGTTGCTGTTTTTAGGTTTAAATACAATCATGAAAAGCCTTTTTAATAAATAAATGGACGCCTTAATTCATATCAATAAGACTTTTGAAAAAGTCATTTCTATAAATAGCCGAATCAACAATCGTGAGTTTGAAGGCTGCGTTTTTAAAAATTGTGATTTTTCAAATAGCGATTTTTCAAACAATACTTTTATGGATTGTGAATTTTACGATTGCAATCTTTCCATGACCAAATTAAAAGGTTCTGGTTTAAAAACAGTGGATTTCATCAATTGCAAATTGCTTGGAATTCAGTTCAATGAATGTGATGATTTTTTGTTTAACGTGAGTTTTGAAGAATGTGTTTTGGATTATGCTTCGTTTGCCAATAAAAAAATGCTGAAAACAAATTTCATGAGTTCGTCATTGAAAGAAGTCACTTTTATTGGTGCGAATTTGTCGAATTCGGTTTTTGAGAATAGCAATCTGGAAGGTGCTATTTTTAATGATACCCAATTGGCTGGTACTGATTTTACCTTAGCGCAAAACTATAAGATTGATCCAGAGTTTAATCCGATGCGAAAAGCGAAATTTTCAACCCTGGGAATCGTGGGATTATTGGATAAATATGATATTAAAATAGAGTAACATGAATTTAGCTGATTCTTATTTAGAAAGTGCAAAAAGTCAATTTTTATATTATAAAACAATAGGAGAAAAATCTATAAATCAATTAACTGAAGAACAACTTTTTATTTCTACAAATGAAGACTCAAATAGTATTGCAGTAATTGTAAAACATCTTTCCGGAAATATGATTTCTCGCTGGACTGATTTTTTTACTTCCGATGGTGAAAAAGAATGGCGTAATCGTGATAATGAATTTGAAGAAACCATAAAAAGTAAGTTGGAGCTAATGACTTTTTGGAATAAAGGTTGGGATTGTTTTTTTGAATTACTTTTCTCTTTAAAACCAGAACAATTATCTGAAATCATTTACATTAGAAATGAAAAACACACTGTAATTGAAGCAATTAATAGACAACTAGCGCATTATCCTTATCATATTGGACAAATTGTTTTCTATGCAAAACAACTAAATAATAGTGAATGGGATAGTTTATCTATAAAGAAAAATAAATCGAGGAGTTACAATGATGAAAAATTCTCGCAAGATAAAAAAACGTGAAAAAGTAGAAAAAACATAATTAAGTACCAAAATAACTAGCCCTGGTAGAAGGGAAAATCCCGAGCTTTTTAGCGAGGATTTGGAAAGATAGCAGGATAAAGCTTCAAAAAAAAAATTAAATGAAAAAAATTATATTGTTCTTCTCACTACTGATTTTGACTTCGTGTTACGACGTAGAAAGAAATTGCAAAGACTTCAAAACAGGACGGTTCCAGTTTGATTATGTGGTAAACGGCGTTAAGAAAACGACCTTATTTGAGCGTACCGACAAATTACAAATTGAAACTTACGAAGGTAAAACCGACACCGCAACAGTGCGATGGGTGAACGATTGCGAATTTGTTTTGCAGAAATTACACCCAAAAAATATAAAAGAAAAAAAAGCAATTAGCATGAGAATAGTGTCAACTACGAAAAATTCTTATACCTTTGAATTTGGAATTATTGGCAGTGACGAAAAGCAAAAAGGAATTGCAATAAAACAATAAATTAAACGGATCTAAATGGAAGTTTTTTTAAACCCAAGTGCTTGGATAGCCTTACTAACATTAACTTTTTTAGAAATAGTACTTGGAATTGATAATATCATTTTCATTTCTATTGCAACAGGAAAGTTACCCGAGGAAAAGCGTAAGAAGGCAACTCAAATCGGTTTGTTTTTGGCTATGTTTTTACGAATTGCACTTTTAATGGGGATTTCGGTATTGATAGCTATGAAAGAGGCATGGTTTACTATTGATTTAAATTGGTTTACAGCACAAATAACTGGTCAGAGTTTGATATTGCTATTTGGAGGATTATTTTTATTGTACAAAAGTACTACTGAAATTCGCGAAAAAATTGAAGAAAAAGGAGTTGAAGAAAAACAACTCGGAAAATCGGCGGCTAAGAGATTTTCAAGAGTTTTATTACAAATAATGTTAATCGATTTAGTGTTTTCATTCGATAGTATTTTAACCGCTGTGGGAATGACAAATGGCGTTCCTGGCGCAATTTATATAATGGTAACTGCAGTTGTGATTTCAGTATTTATTATGATGCAATTTGCTGTTCCTGTTGGAATTTTCGTAAATAAACATCCTACTATTCAAATATTAGGACTTACCTTTTTAGTGTTAATTGGCTTTATGTTGATCACTGAAGCGGCACATTTAGCTAACGCTTCCTTTTTTGGCAACCACGTAGATGTAGTTCCAAAAGGATATCTTTATTTTGCGATTTCCTTCTCCCTTCTGGTGGAATTTTTAAATATGAAAATGTCTAAAAATAAGAAATAAAAAAAGCCACTTTCAAGTGGCTTTTTTGTTGTAAACTATTATTTATTTTTTGAGTTTGTCTTTAAAAAGTTTTCTGACTTTCTCCACTTTTGGAGTAATTACATAACTGCAATATCCTTGTGACTGATTTTGATTGTAATAATTTTGGTGGTAATCTTCAGCTTCATAAAATTTTGTAGCTTCAGAAATCACGGTTACAATTGGCTTACCAAACGTATTTTCTTTCGTTAATAAAGCAATATAATCTTCGGATGCTTTCTTTTGACTTGCATTATGATAGAAAATTTCACTTCGATACTGCGTTCCCATATCATTTCCTTGACGATTTAAAGTTGTAGGATCGTGGGTTGCAAAAAATACTTCCAGAAGTTCGCCAAAAGAAATTTTATTGGGGTCAAATGTAATTTGGATTGCTTCAGCGTGACCAGTATTTCCCGTACAAATATCAGAATACGATGGATTTACTGTTTTGCCACCAATATAACCTGAAGTAACTGTTTTAACACCTTCTAATTCTAAAAATACGGCTTCAGTGCACCAAAAACAACCACCTGAAAATGTTGCAACTTCTAATTTATTTTGAAACTCCATTGATTTATTAGGTTTTAATTGAGGTAAATCTTGAACTTTTTCTTTTGACTGACACGAAAAAGCTAACATTGATAATAGAATACTGATTTTCTTTTTCATAATTTTTAATTTCATACAAATTTATCAAGAATAGAAAGTTATCGATTTGCAATTAACTAAAAATTATCATTTGTAGGAGAATTTTATCACAGGTTATTTTCAATTATCGTGAAAATCTTTGTTACTTTGTGAAAACTGTTCTAAAATGATAGAAGCAAAAAAAATATACAAATATTACGACCAACTCCAAGTATTAAAAGGGGTTGATTTGCATATTAAAAAGGGAGAAATTGTCTCGATTGTAGGTTCGTCAGGAGCAGGAAAAACAACACTTTTACAAATATTAGGAACATTAGACAAACCCAATTCTAATAAATCTTCTGAAGATCAAGTTTCTGAATTGATAATTAACGGTCAAAACGTTCTATCCATGAACGATAAAGAGTTGTCTAAATTTCGAAATTTAAACTTGGGATTTATCTTCCAATTTCATCAATTATTACCCGAATTTACTGCATTAGAAAATGTATGTATTCCGGCATTTATAGCTAATAAATCAAAACAAGAAACGGAAATTGAAGCTAAGAAATTATTAGATTATTTAGGACTTTCTCAACGTATTAACCACAAACCAAATGAACTTTCAGGCGGGGAACAACAGCGCGTAGCAGTTGCAAGAGCTTTAATTAACAAGCCATCCATTATTTTTGCAGATGAACCTTCGGGAAATTTAGATACCGCTTCTGCAGAGAATTTACACCAATTGTTTTTTAAATTGCGGGATGAATTTGGTCAAACCTTTGTAATTGTAACTCACAACGAAGAATTAGCCAATATGGCTGACAGAAAATTGGTTATGATTGACGGGCAAATTAGTAACCATTTATAGGGTTCCAACTATAAAATGACACCAAACGAAATCAAATCTTTTCTTGACGAAAAAGTCGAACTGTACAACAATCCGAATTTTATTGAAAGTGATCCCATTCAGATTCCTCATTTGTTTTCACAAAAAGAAGACATTGAAATTGCAGGTTTTTTAAGTGCAACCATTGCTTGGGGAAACCGTAAAATGATTATCAAAAATTCGCATCGCATGATGGATTTAATGGGGAATGCTCCTTATGATTTTGTAATGTCGCACACTGAAAATGATTTGGAACGCCTAGAAACCTTTGTCCATAGAACTTTTAATAATTTAGATTTTCAATATTTTATTACAAGTCTGAAAAATATCTATACAAACCATAACGGATTAGAAGCTGTTTTTTACAACGGGCAGCCAAAAAACCATGATTCAAGAGCAATGCAAACAGCCATATCAGAATTCAAAAAGGTGTTTTTCGAATTGCCACATTTAACCAGAACAGAAAAACATGTGTCAGATCCTATGGGGAATTCTGCAGCCAAAAGAATCAACATGTTTCTTCGTTGGATGGTTCGTGAAGATAAAAAAGGAGTCGATTTAGGAATTTGGAAATCAATATCACCAACCCAACTATCTTGCCCTTTAGACGTGCATTCTGGAAATGTTGCCCGAAAATTAGGCATTTTGAAAAGAACTCAAAATGATGGAAAAGCACTTTTTGAACTCGATTCAAAACTTAGAATTTACGATCCGAACGATCCTGTGAAATACGATTTTGCATTATTTGGTTTGGGAGTCTTTGAGGGATTTTAATTTTTAATCCCATTCAATAACATCAAATCCAAAAAATTTATCAAAATATTCAACTTTTGGATTTATAAAACTTATTTTTGCGCTATGGCTAAAAAAATCACAAACAAAATCGTATTCGATCATATAAAAGTCCTTGATGCAGGTGCTAAAGGTGTTTCGGTGGCAAAAGCTCCAGATGGAAAAGTTATCTTTATTCCTAATGTTGTTCCTGGCGATGTAGTGGATGTTCAAACATTAAAGAAAAGAAAAGCTTACTACGAAGGGAAAGCGGTTAGATTTCATGAATTTTCTGAACACAGAATTGAGCCGGTTTGTGAGCATTTTGGTGTTTGTGGTGGTTGTAAATGGCAGAATATGAAATACAGCCAACAATTGTACTACAAACAAAATGAAGTTAAAAACCATTTACAAAGAATCGGAAAAATAGATTTACCAGAATTTGAACCTATTTTAGGATCTGAAAAGCAGTTTTTCTATAGAAACAAAATGGAGTTTGGGTTTTCAAATAGCCGTTGGCTGACTCAAGATGAAATTGAAAGCGAAGCAGATCTAGGAAATAAAAATGCACTTGGATTTCATATTCCTAAAATGTGGGACAAAATATTGGATATCAATAAATGTCACCTTCAAGAAGATCCTTCTAACGCGATTCGTAACGAAATTAGAGATTTTGCCAACCTAAATAATCTTACTTTCTTTAACCCTAGAAATCATGAAGGTTTGCTAAGAACGTTGATGATAAGAACTGCATCAACAGGAGAAATCATGGTTTTAATTCAGTTTTTTGAAGATGATAAACAAAATCGGGAACTACTTTTGGATCATTTGTATGAAAAATTTCCTCAAATAACTTCTTTACAATATGTAATTAACCAGAAAGCAAACGATACTTTGTATGACACCAACATCAAATTATACAAAGGACGAGACTACATTTTAGAAGAAATGGAAGGTTTGAAATTTAGCATTAATGCGAAATCATTTTATCAAACCAACTCCGACCAAGCCTATGAATTGTATAAAATAACAAGAGATTTTGCAGGATTAACTGGAAATGAAATTGTTTACGATTTATACACTGGAACAGGAACTATTGCTCAATTTGTGTCTAAAAAAGCTAAAAAAGTAATTGGTGTAGAAAGCGTTCCTGAAGCAATTGAAGACGCTAAAGCTAATGCTAAAAGAAACGAAATTACCAATTGTGAGTTTTTTGTGGGCGATATGAAGGTGGTTTTCAATGAAGAATTCATCGCAAATCACGGGCAACCCGATGTGATTATAACCGACCCACCACGAGACGGAATGCACAAAGATGTGATTGAACAATTAATGAAAATTGAACCTGAAAAAATAGTTTATGTAAGTTGTAATTCGGCTACACAAGCCCGAGATTTAGCTTTAATGGATGAAAAATATAAGGTAACTAGAGTTCGTCCTGTTGATATGTTTCCACAAACCCATCACGTTGAAAATGTTGTGCTTTTAGAAAAGAGATAATTATTCTTTTACAATTACTATTGTTGCTTTAAATCCGGCTGAAAGATTCCATTGGTTTACAGAAATTGAAGCGCCTTTGTCGTCAATAACTTGAAATTCAGCGGTGTTTGGCCCTGAAGAACCTTGGTTTATTGCCTCAATGTCAATTTTATTGAAACCGTTTTTGAGAGTGATTTCAAAAATTTTATAATCGCCTTCTAATAAAACATTCTCTTGAATTATTATGTCGTTAATATAAATTCGGACTCTATCACCATCAACAAATTGGTTGTCTCGGCAAAGAATTTTTACAAACATGGATTTGGTTTTAAAATCTCCCAAATTTTGGTTTCTTCTAAAAGCTTGTGAGACTTCTCCATCACTATTTTTATTCAATTTCTCTTGATAAATAGCTCCAGGATTTACAAAATCACTTTTCATGGTAAGATCTATTGGCTTTGAACCGCCTATTTTTTGGAATTGAATTTCAGGTTCTTTAATTAATGGGACGTCTTTAAAATTTGGTATTATTGGTGAAATCGGACTGAATTTGGAAGAAGTACCTTTAGATTTTGTAATTGGAGTGTTCTTAATCGGAGAGATTTGAACTGCTTTATTACCATTATCAAATTGAGAATAGCAAAATGAAGAAAAAAACAATAAAACCACTACAGAAAATTTGATTTTCATACTAAATATCCAATTCAATAATTTTGATAAAAATAAATAAAAAAACTTCGTTAGTAATTACATTAACGAAGTTTTAATAATTTAAAAGTATAATTTCTATTTAGAATTATAAACTCTAATGGCATCTTTTAATATTTCTACAGATCGAATTAAGTCCTTTTCATTTAAAACGTAGGCAATTCTAACTTCATTCAAGCCTACTCCTGGTGTCGAATAAAATCCTGCAGCAGGCGCAACCATTACGGTTTCTTTATTCAAATCATAGGATTCAAGTATCCATTGCGCGAATTTATCGGCATTATCAATTGGCAACTGTGCGATACAATAAAAAGCTCCTTTTGGTTTGCTTACCACTACTCCATCAATCTTATTTAATTGTTCAACCAAAGTGTCACGACGACTTCTATATTCGGTAATAACTTCGTCAAAATAACTTTGAGGCGTATCTAATGCTGCTTCGCTTGCTATTTGTGCAAACGTTGGCGGACTCAATCTTGCTTGAGCAAATTTCATTGCCGTAGCCATCAATTCTTTATTTTTAGAAACAATACATCCAATTCTAGCCCCACACATACTATAACGTTTTGAAACGGAATCAATCATAATAGCATTTTCTTCTAATCCTGGAATATTCATCACTGAATAATGGATATCACCATCGTAAGTAAATTCTCTATAAACCTCATCGGCAATCAAAAATAAATCATGTTTTTTTACCAAATCAGCCAATTGCATTATTTCTTCTTTTGAATATAAATAACCAGTAGGATTTCCCGGATTGCATATTAAAATCGCCTTTGTTTTTGAAGTAATTAATCTTTCAAAATCAGCAATTGGAGGCAACGCAAATCCAGTTTCAATTGTTGAAATTACAGGTACTACTTTTACACCTGATGCTGTTGAAAAACCACTATAATTGGCATAAAATGGCTCAGGAATTATCACTTCATCACCAAAATCCATTGTGCTTCCCATTGCAAATAGTAGCGCTTCGGAACCACCTGTTGTAATAATTATATCGGCAACCTCAATTGGCAAACCAGTATTTTTATAAAATTGTGATAACTTAGTTCTATAGCTTTCAAATCCAGCTGAATGACTGTATTCTAAAACCTTAATGTCAAGATTTTTAATAGAATTCATAGCCACTTCAGGAGTTTTAATATCGGGTTGACCAATGTTTAAATGGTATACTTTGTGACCTTTCTTTTTAGCAATTTCTGCATAAGGTACCAATTTACGTATTGGAGATTCCGGCATTTGAATTCCTTTATTAGAAATTTTAGGCATAATAATTTGTTTAGAATTGCAAATTTGCAATAATTATTTTAAAATAGAAGTGAATTTAGCAATCTTTATATAAAAAAAGCGCCTCAATTGAAGCGCTTTACTTTTTTGTTATAAATTGTTATTGACTTGGCAATGCTTTTTTCTTTTCTAAAATATTGACTTCAGGCTTTACAATTACTTCTCCCTTTATTTTAAGTGCAATTTTACCGTCATCTACATTAATAGCGTTCGATTCAACAGTTATCGTTTTTCTTATTGGTCCCGGATTCATGTTGTATTTTACATCAATTTTACCTGTCATACCCGGCATAATTGGTTCAGTTGGCTTAGTTGGAACAGTACATCCACAAGTAGATTGAACATTTGAAATAATCAAAGGGGCGTCACCAGTATTTTTAAATTCAAAGGTTCGAAGTCCATTGTCAGAATCTTTACTGACGGTACCATAATCAATAGTATTGTCTTTATTTAAGAATTCAATTTTAGCTCCGCTCTGACCAAATCCAATTGTGGTAAAGGCAATAAAAACTAATTGTAAGATTGTTTTTTTCATCTAATCAGTATTAAATTAGTACAAGTAAATGTAGTTTCTTTTATTTAATCACACAAATTTTTATTTCCCTTTTTATAGTGTTCATAATTATTTACTTTTGTAAAAATAACGAATAAATATAATAATGACGATTCCTTCGCAATTTGACGCAAAAACCATCGAGGATAAATGGTATGACTATTGGATGAAAAACAACTATTTTCATTCTACACCAGATCATAGAACTCCCTATACAATTGTTATTCCCCCTCCAAATGTTACCGGTGTACTTCATATGGGTCACATGCTTAATAATACCATTCAAGACGTTTTAATTCGTAGAGCTAGACTTAAAGGATTTAACGCTTGTTGGGTGCCAGGAACCGATCACGCTTCAATTGCTACAGAAGCAAAAGTAGTTGCAAAATTAAAAGCCGAGGGAATTAATAAAGACGATTTGACACGTCAAGAATTTATAGCTCACGCTTGGGAATGGACCGACAAATATGGAGGAGTAATCCTAGACCAACTTAAAAAACTAGGAGCATCTTGCGATTGGGATAGAACAAAATTCACAATGGATCCTGATATGTCGGCATCTGTTATACGGTCTTTTGTAGATTTACATAATAAAGGTTTAATTTATCGAGGTTTCAGAATGGTAAATTGGGATCCAGAAGCAAAAACTACACTTTCTGACGAAGAAGTACTATTCGAAGAACAGCAAGGAAAATTATTTTATATAAAATATGAAATTCAAGGAAGTACTGATTTTGTTACTGTTGCCACAACCCGTCCAGAAACGATATTTGGCGATACCGCAATTTGCATTAATCCAAAAGACGAACGATTTTTACATTTAAAAGGTAAAAGTGCTATTGTGCCTATTTGCGGAAGGGTAATTCCTATTATCCAAGATGAATATGTGGATATTGAATTTGGAACAGGTTGCTTAAAGGTTACTCCAGCTCACGATACCAATGATAAAACTTTAGGAGAAAAACACCATCTAGAAATTATCGATATCTTTAATGATGATGCGAGTTTAAACAGTTATGGACTGCATTACCAAGGCAAAGACCGATTTGTAGTTCGTGAAGAAATTGCCAAAGAATTAGATACAATTGGTAGTTTAGTAAAAGTTGAAAATCATTTAAATAAAGTAGGAACTTCTGAAAGAACGAAAGCCGTTATTGAACCGAGATTATCAGATCAGTGGTTTTTAAAAATGGAAGATTTAGTGAAACCTGCAATTAAAGCAGTTCTTGTGGATGATGAAATTAAATTATATCCAAAAAAGTTTGATAATACCTATAAACATTGGTTAGAAAATATCCGGGATTGGAATATTTCTCGTCAATTGTGGTGGGGTCAACAAATACCGGCTTATTATTATGGTGATGGTAAAGAAGATTATGTTGTTGCTGAATCTATTGAGGAAGCATTGGTTTTAGCCAAAGAAAAAACAAATAACAACCAATTAACGATTAATAACTTAACGCAAGATAAAGATGCCTTAGATACTTGGTTCTCTTCTTGGCTTTGGCCAATGTCTGTTTTTGGTGGAATTATGGATCCTAAAAGTGAAGATTTCAACTATTATTATCCTACAAACGACTTAGTTACCGGACCAGATATTTTATTCTTTTGGGTAGCTAGAATGATTATTGCAGGTTATGAATACACGGGTAAAAAACCATTTACAAATGTGTATTTAACGGGATTAGTTCGAGATAAACAACGTCGTAAAATGTCAAAATCATTAGGAAACTCTCCTGATCCTTTAGATCTAATTGAAAAATTTGGTGCTGACGGAGTTCGTGTTGGTTTACTTTTAAGCGCCTCTGCCGGAAATGATATCATGTTTGATGAAGAACTTTGCAACCAAGGAAAAGCATTTACCAATAAGATTTGGAATGCTTTAAAATTGATCAAAGGTTGGGAAGTTTCGGAAGTAATTGCGCAACCTGAATCTTCAAAAGTGGCTATTGAATGGTATGAAGCAAAATTGCAGCAAACCCTTGTTGAAATTGAAGATAATTTTGAAAAATATAGAATTTCAGATGCTTTGATGGGGATATACAAACTGGTTTGGGACGATTTCTGTTCTTGGTTTTTAGAGATGATTAAGCCCGCTTATCAAGCGCCAATTGATAAAATTACCTTTGATAAAGCGATTGAAATGCTGGAAAGTAATATGAAATTATTGCACCCTTTTATGCCATTTCTAACAGAGGAAATTTGGCATTACACTGCTGAGAGAACTCCTGAAGAAGCGCTTATTGTTTCAACATGGCCAACATTAAAACCATTTAATTCCCATTTAATTACTGAATTTGAAAATACAATGGAAGTGATTTCAGGAATTAGAACTATTAGAAAAGATAAAAATATTCCATTTAAAGATTCTATTGAATTTAAAGTAGTGAATAACGATAACGTGTCACCATATTTTGATTCTGTTATAACTAAATTAGGAAATATCTCGACATTAGAATATGTTTCTGAAAAAGTGGATGGAGCTTTATCATTTAGAGTAAAATCAAATGAATATTTTATACCTATTTCTGGAAATATAAATGTAGAAGAAGAAATTTCGAAATTAACTGAAGAGTTAAAATACATTCAAGGATTTTTGAAATCGGTGCAAGCGAAGTTATCCAACGAAAAATTTGTAAATGGCGCTCCCGAGAAAGTATTGGAAAATGAAAAACAAAAAGAAGCCGATGCTCTAGCAAAAATTGCAACAATCGAACAAAGTTTAGCCAGTTTGAAATAAAATAAAAGCCTCAATTATGAGGCTTTTTTATTGAATATAAATCCCAATCCGATTTTTGTTAACATCCTTTTTCCAAAAGGGAAGAAAAATTTTGATTGACCAAATAAATAGCCAAAACCCATTAATAAAAAGGGATAAATTGGTAAAACTAAAACTAATAAAATCAGGTAATAAATGAACCAATGTGTATTATCATTACTAAATCCAATTACGTTCATCAAATAACTTGAAATTCGCGCTGATAAAGATCCGTTGATGGCAAATACAGCAATTATCAATAGCAATTGATAAATTGTGGTAATTCCCCAGCGTTCTTTTAACTTTTTCATACCCTTAATTAGATTACCAAATTTACAAAATTAATTATCAATAAAATTAGCTTATTAAAACAAAAAAAATGCACCTCAAAAGAGATGCATTAAATTAACTTATAAAAGAAAATATTAATTTTTAAATATACTGATTATTTGCGAAGCCAATTCAGTTCCAATTCTATCTTGCGCTTCCAAAGTAGCAGCTCCGATGTGAGGAGTTAAGGATATTTTTTGATTCATTAAAATGGTGATTTCTGGATTTGGTTCGTTTTCAAAAACGTCCAAACCTGCAAACAACACTTTACCGCTGTCCAACGCTTTTACTAAAGCAACCTCATCAATTACTCCGCCACGAGCGCAATTTACAATTCCAACTCCAGGTTTCATAGTTTCTAATTCTGCTTCACCAATGATATAACCGTCTTGAGCAGGAACGTGAAGCGTAATAAAATCGGATTCTTTAAATAAGGATTCTAAAGACTGTGTTTTTATAGTTGTAGTGATCGATTGACCATCAAAAAACTCCACTTTCACATCCACTTTTTCGATAAAACTATCACTTGCAATCACTTTCATTCCTAGACCTAAAGCCATTTTTGCAGTAGCTTGACCAATTCTTCCAATTCCAACAATACCAAGTGTTTTTCCTCTTAATTCGACTCCATTTGCGTAAGCTTTCTTAAGACCTTCGAAATTTGAATCTCCTTCAAGAGGCATGTTTCTATTCGAATCGTGTAAAAAACGAACACCAGAAAATAGATGAGCAAACACTAATTCTGCAACCGATTCTGAAGAAGATGCTGGTGTATTAATTACACTAATGCCTTTGCTTTTAGCATAATCAACATCGATATTATCCATACCTACTCCACCTCTACCAATAATTTTTAATCCTGGACAAGAATCAATGATATCTTTTCTAACTTTAGTTGCGCTTCGAACTAAAACTACACTTACGTTGTTTTCATTTACATAATTAGCGACTTGCTCTTGAGCAACTTTTGTAGTAATTACTTCAAAACCACCTTTTTCTAAAGCTAAGATTCCACTTTTTGAAATTCCATCGTTTGCTAATACTTTCATAATTATTTATATTTTACTTTCAAAATCTTTCATTACATCCACTAGCACTTGAACACTTTCAATAGGAAGTGCATTATACATAGAAGCTCTATATCCGCCTACAGAACGATGTCCTGGCAAACCAGAAATCCCTGCAGCTTTCCACATTGAATCAAATAAAGTGGTGTGTTCTTCATTTTCAAGTAAGAAAACAACATTCATATTAGAACGGTCTTCCACTTTTGCAGCTCCTTTAAAATAAGGATTTCTATCAATTTCAGCGTATAATAAATTTGCTTTAGCTTGATTTAATTTCTCAACTGCTGCTATTCCACCCATTTTCTTCAACCATTGTAAAGTCAATAACGATGCATAAACTGGGAAAACGGCCGGCGTATTGTACATACTTTCCGCTTTAATGTGCTTTTCATAATCCAACATACTCGGAATTTCTCTTCCTGATTTACCCAAAATATCCTCTTTAATAACTACTAAAGTGGTTCCTGCAGGTCCCATATTTTTTTGAGCACCAGCATATATAATATCAAATTTTGAAAAATCTAAAACTCTAGAGAAAATATCAGAACTCATATCGCAAATCATAGGTACTGAAACACTCGGGAATTCTTTAATTTGTGTACCAAAAATGGTATTGTTGCTTGTACAGTGGAAATAATCTACATCATTTGGAACTGTAAATCCTTTTGGTATATAATTATAATTTTGATCTTTTGAAGAAGCTATAATAGTAACTTCACCAAATAATTTGGCTTCTTTAATAGCTGCAGATGCCCATGTTCCAGTATCTAAATAGGCCGCTTTTCCGTCTACTTTCATCAAGTTGTAAGGAACCATCAAAAATTCTAAACTCGCACCACCATGAAGAAACAAAGCTTGGTACCCTTTTCCTTTTAAGTTTAATAATTCTAACGCTAAATCTCTGGCTTCATCCATTACAGCAACAAAATCTTTGCTTCTATGAGAAATTTCTAGAAGAGACAATCCTGAGTTATTGAAATCTAATATTGCTTCCGCAGATTTTTGAAAAACTTCTTGTGGCAAAATACAAGGTCCTGCACTGTAATTGTGTTTTTTCATTTAATATTGTTAGGTTGGAAAAAATTAAGTTACAAATTTCGTAAATAGGAAACTAAAATCAATTAAATATTACTAAATAGTTATACAGATTTATTAACAAAAACGTTTTAGTTGAGAATTTAAATTGGGAATTTAATAAACTATAAATTGATTAAGAAATTTATAGTGTCAATATTGTCAGCATAATCCCATAATTTTGGTTTTTGTGTTTGACCAAATGAAACGCTATTTTCTATTAAATTATTAGATACAATACATTGAATTTGATCGTGATCTTGCTGTAATTTATTTTTTATTTCCTCCAATTTATCATAATATTCGTAAAAAACAGATGAAATTGGCGAAGCATAACTTAAATCTTCTTTAATAATTAGAAATTCATTATCTAATAAATTAAAATTACTCATTAAGAAAACGGCCTTATTATAATCGTAATTATTGATGTATTTTTCAAATTTCATCACTTGATTATAGGGAAACATTCCACCAAAAAAAGCATCAAAGTTATAGCCTCTTGGAACAAATATCTTAGAAACATTTCTACATCCTAAGCCAAAATAACGAAAGACATCCTCTCCTAATGCAATCATTTGTTCCTTAGTTTCATTTCCGTCTAAAACAGCAACTGAATTTCTTGATTTTCTAATAATCGAGGGCTTGTTCTTAAAATAATATTCAAAATATCGGGCGGTATTATTACTTCCAGTTGCAATTACAGCATCAAAATTTTCTAATTTACCTTCAACAAAAGTGATATAATCTTTCATTTTAGGTTCAACCGAAATTATGTATTTTGCTAAAAAAGGTAATAAATGCTGATCGTTGGAAGAGGTTTTTACCAATACTTTATGTCCCGAAAGTAAAACCGAAATAAAATCATGAAAACCTACCAAAGGAATATTACCTGCCAAAACCAATCCAACTGTTTTAGGAGAAATAGTATCCAAATTATAGCGATTCAACCATTGATTTAAATTATCTTCAGTTAAAGCCTCAGCCCAAGATTGAATTGCAAAATAAACGTTTTCATTGGTGTACCAACCATTATGAGATGGCGATAATTGAATTAAATCAATAAATTTATCAAAATACAAATCGTTGTGAAGTACCGATTGACATTTAGTATTTTCAACCTCAGAAAATTGCGCTAAGAATTTGCCAAGTTTAATGAAAATACTATTTTTATGTTCTAATGTCATATTGATTTGCTTATGATAAGTTTTGGATGTAATTTTGCACAAAAATAAGATAATTATCTGCAATAGGCAATAAGCTTATAGCTTTTAGCCTTTTGCTTAAAGTAAAAAAATATGGCAATTATAATAACAGACGAATGTATTAATTGTGGGGCTTGCGAACCGGAATGCCCAAATACCGCAATTTATGAAGGAGCCGACGATTGGAGATACAAAGACGGAACAAAAATTAGAGGAAAAGTAGTTTTAGCTGACGGTACTGAAGTAGATGCTGATGCTGCTCAAACACCAATTTCAGACGATATTTACTATATTGTTCCAGGAAAATGTACCGAATGTAAAGGGTTTCACGAAGAACCACAATGCGCTGCAGTTTGCCCAGTAGATTGCTGTGTTCCAGATGAAAATCATGTTGAAAGTGAAGAAACATTATTGAATAGACAAGCGTTTTTACACAACGAATAAAATAGAATAAAAAAATCCTGAGTTATTAGCTCAGGATTTTTTTTAATATAAAAGGCATTTATTTTCTACAATTTTTATTAAAAGATATAAATCCTATATTTGCACTCTTAAAAATAAACCATAATGAAAGCAGGAATTGTAGGATTACCAAATGTTGGAAAATCAACATTATTCAATTGTTTGTCTAACGCAAAAGCACAAAGCGCTAACTTCCCATTTTGTACTATCGAACCTAATATTGGTGTGGTAAACGTTCCCGATTCAAGAATCGCAAAATTGGAAGAATTAGTAAAACCCGAACGCGTTCAAATGGCAACTGTGGACATTGTTGATATTGCAGGATTGGTAAAAGGAGCTAGCAAAGGCGAAGGATTAGGAAACCAATTTCTAGGAAATATTAGAGAATGTAACGCTATTATTCACGTTTTACGTTGTTTTGATAATGATAATATCATCCACGTTGATGGAAATGTAAACCCGATTAGAGACAAAGAAACCATCGACATCGAATTGCAATTAAAAGATCTTGAAACCGTTGAAAAACGTCTTGAAAAAGTTAACCGTGCTGCCAAAACAGGTAACAAAGAAGCACAAACCGAGAAAGCGTTATTGGACCGAATTAAAGACGCTTTATTTCAAGCAAAATCCGCTAGAACGGTAATTCCTCAAAATCACGAAGAAGTAGAATTAATGGAATCTTTTCAATTAATTACCACAAAACCAGTTTTATATGTTTGTAATGTAAGCGAAGATGCCGCTGTAAACGGAAATAAATATGTAGATCAAGTTCGTGAATTAGTAAAATCGGAAGACGCCGAAGTAATTATACTTTCAGTTGGGGCAGAAGCCGATATCGCCGAATTAGAAAGCTTTGAAGAACGACAAATTTTCCTTGAAGACATGGGATTGTCCGAGCCAGGATCTTCAGTTTTAATTCGTGCAGCCTATAAATTATTGAAGCAACAAACTTATTTCACAGCCGGAGTTAAAGAAGTTCGCGCATGGACAATCAACGTGGGAGCCACAGCACCACAAGCCGCAGGAGTAATTCACACCGATTTTGAAAAAGGATTTATCCGTGCCGAAGTAATCTCCTACGAGGATTTTGTTCAATACGGATCTGAAGCAAAATGCAAAGAAGCAGGAAAATTTAAAGTCGAAGGAAAAGAATATGTCGTAAAAGATGGTGATGTAATGCACTTCCGATTCAACGTATAAATAAAATTAAGACCGCTAAATTAGCGGTTTTTTTTGTGCCTATTTCCAGCTATTCATTGCAAGATTTTTCCATAAAATAGTTTTTTCTAAGCCAAAAATGGAGCTTCTCCCGAAGCGTCGGGAGTCGCTCATTTTAGACAAGAAAAAATACATTTTCTGTTCAAAATGCTTTCCATTTCTATCTGGGGCAAAATATCGTTAAAAATCTAAAATCTGAGTTCTGAAATCTTAAATCTGAGATCTTAAATCTTAAATCAAAATTGTCAATATCATTCTTAATAACTTTGATAAAAATTGTTTTAAAACGTTGCGAATATCACTAAATTAGCACTCTATTTGTCCAAGATAAATTCAATACCAACAAAACACAGTAAAATTCAGTTTTATTAAAATGTCAGAACAAAATCAATATACCGAAGACAATATACGCTCCCTCGATTGGAAAGAACACATCCGAATGCGACCAGGAATGTACATTGGAAAATTAGGCGATGGCTCCTCCCCTGACGATGGTATTTACATTCTTTTAAAAGAAGTTCTAGACAACTGTATCGATGAATTTGTAATGGGAGCCGGCAAAACCATTGAGGTTACCATAAAAGATAAAACGGTAACCGTTCGTGATTATGGTCGTGGAATTCCGTTAGGAAAAGTCGTTGATGTAGTTTCTAAAATGAATACTGGAGGTAAATACGATTCGCTTGCCTTCAAAAAATCGGTTGGTTTAAATGGTGTAGGTACAAAAGCCGTAAATGCACTTTCTAATTATTTCCGTGTAGAATCTGTTCGTGATGACAAACAAAAAGCTGCAGAATTTTCCGAAGGAAACCTAGTTTTAGAAGAAGATATAGTTGATACAACCAAGAGAAAAGGAACCAAAGTGACCTTTACTCCTGATGAAGCGATATTCAAAAATTACAAATTCAGAATTGAATATGTAATAAAAATGGTAAAAAACTACTGTTACCTAAACAACGGTTTGACCATTTTATTCAACGGCGAAAAATACTATTCTGAAAATGGTCTTAAAGATTTATTGGAAGAAACCATTCACTCCGATGATTTGGAATACCCAATCGTTCACCTAAAAGGAGACGATATTGAGATTGCATTGACCCACAGTAAAACGCAATACAGCGAAGAATACCACTCTTTTGTAAACGGTCAAAACACCACTCAAGGAGGAACGCACTTAGCGGCGTACAGAGAAGCAATTGTAAAAACCATTCGTGAATTTTACAATAAAAGTTTTGAAGCTTCAGACGTTCGAAAATCGATCGTAACTGCCGTAAGTATCAAGGTAATGGAACCTGTTTTTGAATCACAAACAAAAACTAAATTGGGTTCTACAGACATGGGTTCTGAAGCGGGAATGCCATCTGTGCGAACTTTTGTAAATGATTTTGTGAAAACTAATTTAGACAATTATTTACATAAAAATCCACAAACAGCTGATGCCTTATTGCGCAAAATTCTTCAAGCAGAACGCGAACGCAAAGAGCTTTCAGGAATTAGAAAATTAGCCACCGATAGAGCAAAAAAGGCCAATCTTCACAATAAAAAATTAAGAGATTGTAGAGTACATCTTCAAGACACCAAAAACCCAAGAAGTTTAGAAAGTACGCTTTTTATTACCGAAGGAGATTCGGCTTCTGGATCAATCACAAAGTCAAGAGATGTAAATACCCAAGCTGTTTTTAGTTTGCGTGGTAAGCCTTTGAATTCCTATGGAATGACAAAGAAAATCGTTTATGAAAATGAAGAATTCAACTTGCTACAAGCCGCACTGGATATAGAAGACGGATTGGAACGTTTGCGTTATAATAATATTGTAATAGCAACCGATGCCGATGTGGACGGAATGCACATTCGATTATTATTAATCACCTTTTTCCTTCAATTCTTCCCAGAATTAATTAAAGAAGGGCATTTATATATTTTGCAAACTCCACTTTTTCGAGTTAGAAATAAGAAAGAAACCATCTATTGTTATTCCGACGAAGAACGAAAAGACGCTATTGAAAAATTAAAACCAAAACCTGAAATCACACGATTTAAAGGATTGGGAGAAATTTCTCCTGATGAGTTTAAAAATTTCATTGGAGAATCCATTCGTTTGGATCCAATTATGATGGATAAAACCACATCAATCGAGCAATTATTATCATTCTATATGGGTAAAAATACCCCAGACCGCCAAGATTTTATTATTAAAAACTTGAAAGTCGATTTAGATGTTGTTGAAGCAATTTAGTTTAAAAGAGTCAAAAAAAATTAATGGACGAAGACGAAGAAACTATTATCCCAAATGAAGATGAATTTAACGACGAGTTAAACGAATCTGCAATGGAAGAAGGCTTTGAAGACCTAAAATCTTCAGAAGGAAAGCATTTTTATGAAAACGATGAAGATGCTAATGATACCATTACCAAAGTTACAGGAATGTACAAAGATTGGTTTTTGGATTATGCTTCCTATGTAATTTTAGAACGTGCTGTTCCTGCTATTGAAGATGGTTTTAAGCCCGTGCAACGTCGTATCATGCACTCTTTGAAAGAGTTGGATGACGGCAGATACAATAAAGTTGCCAATGTTGTAGGTCACACCATGCAATACCATCCGCACGGAGATCAAAGTATTGCCGACGCCATGGTGCAAATTGGTCAAAGAGAATTATTGATTGATTGCCAAGGAAACTGGGGGAATATTCTAACCGGAGATAGCGCAGCGGCATCTAGATATATTGAAGCACGTTTGTCAAAATTTGCTTTAGAAGTTTTGTATTCTCCAAAAATTACTGATTGGGGTGTTTCGTATGATGGTCGTCGTGCAGAACCAAATAACTTGCCTGTAAAATTCCCGCTTTTATTGGCTTCAGGAGCCGAAGGAATTGCCGTAGGTTTATCTACAAAAGTACTTCCTCATAATTTTAATGAATTAATTGACGCCTCAATAAAAATATTAAAGGGAAAGCCTTTTACCATTTATCCTGATTTTCAAACTGCTGGAATTGCTGATGTAACGAATTATAATGACGGAATGCGTGGCGGAAGAGTTCGTGTTCGTGCAAAAATTAGTCAGCTAGATAAAAATACTTTGGTGATAACCCAAATTCCATTTTCTACCAATACTACTACATTAATTGATAGTATTTTGAAAGCAAATGATAAAGGTAAAATCAAAATCAAAAAAATTGAAGACAATACCGCTGCAGAAGTTGAAATCTTAATTCATTTATTTCCAGGAGTTTCTCCAGATAAAACTATCGATGCTTTATTTGCATTCACCGCTTGCGAAACTTCTGTTTCTCCATTAGGTTGCGTTATTGAAGACAACAGTCCTTTGTTTATTGGCGTTTCTGATATGCTTAAAATTTCAACCAATAGAACGGTTGGTTTGTTAAAAAGCGAACTAGAAATTCAATTAAGCGAACTAGAAGAACAATGGCATTTTGCTTCCCTTGAGCGTATTTTTATCGAACAAAAAGTGTATCGTTTAATCGAAGATGAAGATACTAAAGAAGGCGTAATTTCTGCGATTGACGAAGGTTTGAAACCACATATCAAACATCTAAAAAGAGCAGTTACAGAGGAGGATATTTTGCGCTTAACAGAAATTCGAATCATGAGAATTTCGAAATTTGATAGCAACAAAGCACAAGACAAAATTGAAGCTTTAGAAGGGGATATCGAACAAGTAAAATTTGACTTAGAAAACCTAATTGATTTTGCAATTGCTTATTTCACTCGATTAAAAGAGAAATACGGAAAAGGTCGTGAGCGCCAAACAGAACTTAGAATCTTTGATGATATTGAAGCTACAAAAGTAGTTTTAAGAAATACAAAATTATACGTTAACAGAGAAGAAGGATTTGTAGGAACTAGTCTTAAAAAAGACGAATACGTAGCCGATTGCTCTGATATTGATGATATTATAGTTTTTATGGGTGATGGTAAAATGATGGTTACCAAAGTAGATGCAAAAACATTTGTTGGTAAGGACATTATTCATATTGCCATTTTTGACAGAAGTGATAAACGTACTATTTACAATATGATTTATCGTGATGGTAAAAACGGGCCTTCTTATATTAAACGTTTTAATGTTTCTGGAGTAACACGTGATAAATTCTACGATTTAACCAATGAAAAAACAGGTTCGCAAGTACTTTATTTTTCATGTAATCCGAATGGAGAAGCAGAAGTGATCACCATTTTACTTCGCCAAGTGGGAAGTATTAAGAAATTAAAATTCGATATCGATTTTGCTAAATTAGCCATCAAAGGACGAACTTCTAAAGGGAATATTGTCACTAAATATCCTATCAAAAAAGTAGAACTTAAAGAAAAGGGAATCTCAACATTATTACCAAGAAAAATCTGGTTTGATGATACCGTTCAAAGATTAAATGTCGATGCTCGAGGCGAATTATTAGGTGAATTCAGGCCAAGTGATAAAATTTTAATTATCCAGCAATCGGGTAAATTAAAAGTAATCACTCCCGAATTATCTACGCATTTCGATGAAGATATGGTGGTTTTGGAAAAATGGATTCCTAAAAAACCAATTTCTGCTATTTATTATGATGGAGAAAAAGAACGCTATTTTGTAAAACGATTCTTGGTTGAAGTAGAAAATAAGGAAGAAACTTTCATCACCGAACATCCAAATTCTCAGTTAGAAATTGTTTCTACAGATTACAGACCGGTTGCTGAATTGATTTTCAATAAAATAAAAGGAGTTCAAAAAGACAATTTAAGTGTTGATATTGAAGCTTTTATAGCTGTTAAAGGATTTAAAGCTTTAGGTAATCAATTAACAACTGACAAGGTAAAACAGGTCAACTTGCTTGAGCCATTGCCATTTGAAGCTCCTGAAGAAGTCGTTCCTGAAGAAATAGAAGTTGAAGAAGATGAAGTTGAAAATGGGGAAATTCAAGAGTTTGACGATTCAAATATTCAATTAGACGAAGACGGTCAAATAACCTTATTTTAATTCTGTAGAAGAACTAAATTTAACAAAAACGCAGTACTAATTATTTTGCAAAATGGTCTTTTTTAAAGTAAATTTGCACAACACAACAACACAAACAAAATGATTCACTTTTTCGAAAACGAAACCAATACGGTTTTTGCTGTTCAATCGCAAAAAGACTTTTCTGCAGAAGACATTTCAAAATTAAATTGGCTTTTTGGCAACTCAAATAAAATAGAAAAATCCGTTCTAAATACAATAGGAACGGATTTTTTTATTGGCCCAAGAGCCACTATGATTACCCCTTGGAGCACTAATGCTGTTGAGATTACTCAAAATATGGGAATCTCAGGAATCATTCGAATAGAAGAATTTTTAAAAGTAAATTCCGATTTCACCGATTTTGATCCAATGCTTTCGCAAAAATACAAAGAACTAAATCAAGAAATTTTTACAATCAATATTCAACCAGAAGCAATTTTAGAAATTGATGATATTGCGAGTTATAATAAAAGTGAAGGTTTGGCTTTAAGTCAAGAAGAAGTAGATTATTTGAATAAATTATCAACTAAAATAGGAAGAAAATTAACCGATTCTGAAGTGTTTGGTTTTTCTCAAGCCAATTCAGAACACTGTCGTCACAAAATTTTCAATGGAACTTTCGTAATTGACGGAGTTGAAATGCCCACTTCCCTATTCAAATTAATTAAGAAAACATCAGCAGAAAATCCCAACGATATTGTTTCCGCTTATAAAGATAATGTTGCTTTTATAAAAGGACCAAAAGTGCAACAATTTGCACCTAAAAGTCCTGAAAAAGCAGATTTTTATGAAACTAAAGATTTTGATTCTGTGCTTTCGCTTAAAGCAGAAACACATAATTTTCCAACAACAGTTGAACCTTTTAACGGAGCGGCAACAGGATCGGGTGGAGAAATTCGTGACAGATTAGCCGGTGGTCAAGGTTCAATTCCACTTGCTGGAACGGCTGTTTACATGACTTCTTATTCTAGATTATCGGAATTGAAACCCTGGGAAAACGGAATGCCAGAAAGAAAATGGCTATACCAAACTCCAATGGATATTTTGATAAAAGCGTCAAATGGAGCTTCCGATTTTGGAAATAAATTTGGTCAACCCTTAATAACTGGTTCGATTTTAACCTTCGAACACGAAGAAAACAATCGCAAATTAGGGTACGATAAAGTGATTATGCAAGCGGGAGGAATTGGTTACGGAAAATTAGACCAAGCAATCAAGCAAAAACCAAAAGCAGGTGATAAAATCGTAATTTTAGGAGGTGATAACTACCGAATTGGAATGGGTGGAGCAGCAGTTTCATCAGCAGATACAGGCGCTTTTAGTTCTGGAATTGAATTGAACGCCATTCAACGTTCCAACCCAGAAATGCAAAAAAGAGCTGCAAATGCGATACGAGGATTAGTAGAAAGCGATCACAATCCTATCGTTTCTATCCATGATCACGGTGCTGGTGGACACTTGAATTGTCTTTCAGAATTAATTGAAGAAACTGGTGGATTAATCGATTTAGATAAATTGCCAGTTGGAGATCCAACGCTTTCTGCAAAAGAAATCATTGGAAACGAATCTCAAGAAAGAATGGGATTGGTAATTGGTCAAAATGACATTGAATTACTTCAAAAAATTGCCGATAGAGAACGCTCTCCGATGTACCAAGTTGGTGATGTTACCGACAATCACCGTTTTACATTTGAATCAAAAACTACAGGTAAAAAACCAATGGATTTTGCCTTGGAAGATTTTTTTGGAAGTTCTCCGAAAACAATCATGACCGATAAAACGGTTACTATAAATTACACCGATTTAAACTATTCGCAAGAAAAAATAGCAACCTATTTAGAGCAAGTTTTACAATTGGAAGCCGTAGCTTGTAAAGATTGGTTGACCAATAAAGTAGACCGATGTGTGGGTGGAAAAGTCGCCAAACAACAATGTGCTGGACCAATACAATTGCCTCTAAATAACTGTGGTGTTATGGCTTTGGATTACCTTGGAAAGGAAGGGATTGCAACTTCAATTGGGCACTCACCTGTTGCGTCATTAATTGATCCAGTTGCAGGAACTAGAACCGCAATTGGGGAAGCTTTATCAAACATTATTTGGGCTCCAATTAAAGACGGAATCAAAGGAATTTCGTTGTCAGCCAATTGGATGTGGGCTTGTAAAAACGAAGGCGAAGACGCGCGTTTGTATGCTGCCGTTCAAAGTTGTTCTGATTTTGCCATCGAATTAGGAATTAATATTCCAACTGGGAAAGATTCCCTTTCGATGAAACAAAAATATCCAAATGAAGAAGTTATTGCGCCAGGAACGGTAATAATTTCGGCAGGTGGAAATTGCACCGACATTAAAAAAGTAGTAGAACCGGTATTATCCCGAAGTCTCGGGAGCGGTTCTATTTATTATATCAATTTGTCGCAAGACGATTTTAAATTGGGTGGAACTTCATTTGCCCAAGTTTTAAATACCGTTGGAACGGAAGTGCCAACCATTAAAGATGCCGATTTTTTCAAAAAAGCATTCAATGTAATTCAAGATGCCATTGTAAACAATCAAATTATTGCAGGCCATGACATTGGAAGTGGTGGATTGATTACTACTTTATTAGAAATGTGTTTTGCAAATAATAATTTAGGAGCTTCGATTGACTTTTCCACACTTGAAGAAAAAGATTTAATTAAAATTCTATTCGCTGAGAATATCGGAATTGTATTCCAAGCTAAAAATGATGTTGAATTAGAAAGCAAATTAAATTCCAATAACATTCACTTCCATAAAATAGGAAAAGTTACCAATGAAGCTACTTTAAATTTTGGTCCATTGTCATTTGATATAGCAAAATACAGAGATATTTGGTATTCAACCTCTTACCTATTGGATCAAAAACAATCGAAAAACGGAATGGCAAAAGCGCGTTTCGAAAATTATAAAAACCAACCATTAAATTTCACTTTCCCAACACATTTTACAGGAAAAAAACCCGTAATCGACGCACTAAAATCCCGTCCGAAAGCAGCTATAATACGTGAAAAAGGAAGTAATTCCGAGCGTGAAATGGCCAACGCGATGTACCTTGCTGGCTTTGATGTAAAAGACATTCACATGACCGATTTAATTTCGGGAAGAGAAAATCTAGAAGACGTTCAGTTTATTGGTGCAGTAGGTGGATTTTCAAATTCTGATGTTTTAGGATCTGCAAAAGGTTGGGCAGGAGCATTTTTATACAATGAAAAAGCAAAAACGGCCTTAGCCAATTTCTTCAAAAGAGAAGACACTTTATCGGTGGGAATTTGCAACGGATGCCAGTTGTTTATGGAGTTGGAAGTCATTAATCCGGAGCATGAAGTACATGGAAAAATGAAGCACAACACTTCCAGAAAGCACGAAAGTGGCTTTACTTCGGTAACCATTCAAGACAACAATTCAGTGATGTTATCTACACTTGCGGGAGCTACTTTGGGAGTTTGGATTTCGCATGGTGAAGGAAAATTTAACCTGCCTTTACCGGAAGAAAATTACAATATCGTTTCTAAATATGCTTATGCCGATTACCCTGCAAACCCAAATGGTTCCGATTACAACACGGCGATGCTTTGCGATAAAACAGGACGCCACTTAGTGATGATGCCGCACATTGAACGCTCGACTTTCCAGTGGAATTGGGCGAATTACCCACAAAATAGAAACGACGAAGTTTCCCCATGGCACGAAGCATTTGTAAATGCTAGAAAGTGGATTGAAAATAAGTAAAGTAAAAAAAACTCATTGATTACCAATGAGTTTTTTTTATTAAGTGTAACTCCTTTATTTGACAGAATCTTTTCTACTAATATAATTATGTAAGAAATCACCTTTTGGTTTTCCTAAATCAAACGAACTCCATTTGGTTAAAAAGCGGGTGCTGGTTCTGGCTTCGTCTTTGTCCCAATTTTCATATTCTATTCGGTAAACTGCAGAATACAATTCGGCACGCCCTACCCCATGATAACAGTGAATTAATACCGGATAATTAGCTGGATTGTCCATTATTTTGTAAAACAAAACTAAATTTTCTTGGGTTGGAACTTGATCTGAACCGTCATTAAAATAATTTACGCCATTAATTTTAGCTACTGCATTTTTTTCAGCTTCTAATTCCGCGGCATTTTCCGGATTATTAACATCGTCTCCAGTTCCAGGAAAACGCAAATCGACAATCGACTTAATTTTATATTTTTTTATGTAAGTTTTTAATTCATCTGGAGGAATAACCCCCGATTTATATACTTTACCTTCAGTAATTGTTTCAAAATTATGATTGATATTCAAATCGTACACATATTTGCCTCCAAATACAAGCACCAATACAAATAGTAAAATTCCAATAATTTTTAGCTGTTTTTTCATGTTGTAAAATTAAAAACTAAATGGTTTATTTATGTTAATTTTAATTAAATATATTAATAAATTATTGAAATTGTAAATTTTTCATTAATTTGGCTAGGTTAAAAAAAAATTCCTTTATAATGACAAATGTAACGCGGTTATTTGAATTCCCATATTATCAATTAGAAAGATACAATTCCATTTCGGATGCATTAGTAACGAAACAAAATGGGATTTGGGTTAAAACTTCCACGCAAGAATACATTGATAAAGCCAATGCTATTTCGCGTGCTTTATTGAAAATTGGAGTTCAGAAAGACGATAAGATTGCGGTAATTTCTACCAATAATAGAACTGAATGGAATATTATTGATATTGGAGTATTGCAAACAGGGGCTCAAAATGTACCAATTTACCCAACTATTTCAGAAACAGATTACGAATACATTTTAAACCATTCGGAATCGGTTTATTGTTTCGTTTCCGATGCAGAAATTTTACGAAAAGTCAATCTTATAAAAGCAAATGTTCCAAAACTGAAAGAAGTTTACTCATTTGATACTATCGAAGGTTGTAAAAATTGGACCGAACTTCTTGCCATTGGCGAAGACCAAGACAATCAAAATGAAGTAGAAACCAGAAAAAATTTGGTTCAACCTAATGATTTAGCAACCATAATTTACACTTCAGGAACTACAGGAAAACCAAAAGGAGTTATGCTAACTCATGATAATATTGTTTCGAATGTATTTGCTGGAGCTGCTAGAATTCCACTTTCACCAGGGAATAGTCGTACGATGAGTTATTTACCGGTTTGCCATATTTTAGAACGATTTTACCTTTATTTATGTCAGTATTATGGGGTTTCTATTTATTTTGGAGAATCGATTGATAAAATTGGTGACAACCTAAAAGAGGTTAAACCCAATTTAATGACAGGAGTTCCAAGGGTTTTAGAAAAAGTATATGATAAAATATATGCCAAAGGTTTGGAATTGAAAGGGATTAAAAAAATGATTTTCTTTTGGTCTTTAAATCTAGGTTTTAATTTCAAACCTTATAACGAAAACGGTTGGTGGTATGAATTCCAATTGAAAATTTCCCGAAAATTAGTTTTCAGCAAATGGAAAGAAGGCGTTGGAGGAAATTTAGAATTTATTGCTTGCGGTAGTGCGGCTTTACAACCAAGATTGGCGAGAATTTTTGCTGCAGCAAATATCACAATCATGGAAGGCTACGGATTAACAGAAACTTCGCCATTAATTTCTATAAACGACATGAGAAATCGTGGTTATAAAATAGGAACCGTTGGAAAAGTAGTTGATAAAGTAGAAGTTAAAATTGCCGAAGACGGAGAAATACTTTGCAAAGGACCTAATATTATGTTGGGTTATTATAAAGATGTAGAACAAACGAATGAAGTTTTAAAAGACGGTTATTTTCACACTGGCGATATTGGAGAGATTGATTCTGAAGGGTTTTTGAAAATTACCGATCGTAAAAAAGAAATGTTTAAAACCTCAGGTGGAAAATATATTTCGCCACAATTACTTGAAAATGCGTTCAAACAATCTCGTTTTATAGAACAAATAATGGTGATTGGTGACGGACAAAAAATGCCAGCTGCGTTTATTCAGCCCCATTTTGAATATATAAAAGAATGGCAAAAATTACATGATATTACTCCGGATACTTCAAATGAAGCAATTTCAAATAATCCGAAAGTAATTGAACGAATTCAAGAAGAAGTAAATATTATCAATGAAAAATTTGGTAATTGGGAAAGAGTCAAGAGGTTTGAACTAACGCCCGACCTATGGACAATAGACGGAGGGCACCTTACACCTACTCTAAAATTGAAGCGAAAAGTGGTTCTCGAAAAATACAAAGAACTATTTACTAAAATCTACGGCTAAAAAAACTCCTCATAATTTGAGGAGTTTTTTTTTAACATAAAATAAGTTTAAAATACTATGCGTGCATACTATTTTTTATTATATTTGAATTCAAATCAAAATTGATGAAAGAGAAAACAATAGATTATATACTTCGAGCGACGTGGCAAGCAGTCTCTAGAATGTATAATGACGAAGCGCAAAACTTTGGAGCATCAATGGCTACAGGATTTGCTTTATTGAGCATGGATAAAGATAATGGGACTCCATCAACTTCACTAGGACCAAAAATGGGAATGGAAGCAACTAGCTTAACCAGAACATTAAAATCGATGGAAGATAAGGGGTTGATCATTAGAAAGAAAAACCCAGATGATGGTCGTGGTGTATTAATTTACTTAACAGATTTTGGTAGAGAAAAACGAGAATTGTCAAGAAATACTGTTTTGAAATTTAATGAAACAGTTAAAAAACATGTTTCAGAAGAAAAATTAAAACATTTTACAGAAGTAACAGACATCATCAATGAATTAATTCTAGAGAAAAAAATATATAACAATAAAGAAAATACAACCGACCAAAAAATAAATAGATGAAACGTAGCATAAAAAAAGTTGCAGTTATAGGTTCCGGAATAATGGGGTCAGGAATTGCTTGTCATTTTGCCAATATCGGAGTTGAAGTTTTACTATTAGATATTATCCCAAACCTACTTACAAGTGACGAAGAAAAAAAGGGACTGACATTAGAAAGCAAAATTGTTAGAAATAGGCTGGTTAATGAGCATTTAGCAAACTCTTTAAAATCTAAACCTTCACCTATATACAATCAAAAATTTGCCAGTCGGATTACCACTGGAAATACCACTGACGATTTGGCTAAAATTGCCAATGTTGATTGGATAATTGAAGTTGTTGTTGAGCGTTTGGACATCAAAAAATTAGTATTCGAACAAATAGAAAAATACCGTAAACCAGGAACTTTGGTAACCTCAAATACTTCAGGAATTCCAATTCATTTTATGAGCAAAGGAAGAAGTGAAGATTTTCAGAAACACTTTTGTGGAACCCACTTTTTTAATCCCGCGCGATATTTAAAGTTATTCGAGATTATTCCAGGCCCACATACCTCCTCTGAAATAATTGATTTCCTTACAATTTACGGAGAGAAATTTTTAGGAAAAACTTCGGTTGTAGCCAAAGATACTCCAGCATTTATTGGAAATCGAATTGGTATTTTTGGAATTCAGAGTTTGTTTCACTTAGTTAAAGAATTAGGATTAACAATTGAAGAAGTTGATAAATTAACAGGTCCAGTTATTGGAAGACCAAAATCGGCGACTTTCAGAACGGTTGATGTGGTTGGATTGGACACTTTAGTTCATGTGGCCAACGGAATTTATGAAAATTGTCAAAATGATGAAAAACACGATTTATTTCAATTACCCGATTTCATAAAAAAAATGATGGAAAACAATTGGCTTGGAAGTAAAACTGGTCAAGGATTCTATAAAAAAGAAGGTCGAGATATTTTATCATTAGATTTAAATACATTAGAATATAGAGCTGCGAAAAAAGCGGCATTTGCAACGTTAGAATTAACAAAAACGATTGCAAAACCAATTGATCGTTTTAAAATATTAGTAACAGGAAAAGACAAAGCAGGAGAATTTTACCGAAAAAGTTTTGCTTCAATGTTTGCTTATGTTTCTAATAGAATTCCTGAAATAGCAGATGAATTATACAAAATTGACGATGCTATGAAAGCAGGTTTTGGTTGGGAAAATGGTCCGTTCGAAATTTGGGATGCCATTGGAGTAGCAAAAGGAATCGAAATCATGAAAGCGGAAGGTTTAGAGCCCAATTCTTGGGTAATTGATATGTTGGCTTCTGGAAATTCAAGTTTTTATTCCGTAAAAGAAGGTGCAACCTATTATTATTCTATTCCAAATAAAACGCAAACGAAAGTTCCAGGTCAAGATGCCTTTATCATCCTTAATAACATTCGCGAAAGCAAAAAAGTTTGGAGTAATAGCGGTGCGATTATACAAGATTTAGGCGATGGAATTTTGAATTTAGAATTCCAATCGAAAATGAACACCATTGGAGGCGATGTTTTACAAGCAATAAACAAAGCGATTGATTTAGCAGAAAAAGAATATCAAGGATTGGTTATTGGAAATCAAGCAGCCAATTTCACTGTGGGAGCAAATATTGGAATGATATTTATGATGGCTGTAGAGCAAGAATATGACGAATTAAATATGGCGATTAAAATGTTCCAAGACACAATGATGCGCGTTCGATATTCTGGAATTCCAGTAATTGTTGCGCCTCACGGAATGACTTTGGGAGGAGGTTGCGAAATGAGCATGCACGCTGATAAAGTAGTTGCTGCCGCAGAATCATATATTGGATTAGTAGAATTTGGAGTTGGTGTAATTCCTGGTGGTGGAGGTTCGAAGGAAATGACCTTACGGGCTTCAGATTTATTCCGAAAAAATGACGTTGAATTGAATGTATTACAAGAATATTTCTTGACTGTTGCAATGGCTAAAGTTTCCACTTCTGCATATGAAGCCTTTGATTTGGGTATTTTACAACACGGAAAAGACATAGTTGTGGTCAACAAAGACCGACAAATTGCTGAAGCTAAAAAACACGCATTATTAATGGCAGAGGCTGGATATACCCAACCTATTCGCCGAAACGATGTGAAAGTTTTAGGAAAACAAGCGTTGGGAATGTTTTTAGTTGGAACCGATCAAATGGAGGCAGGAAAATACATATCGGAACACGATAAAAAAATTGCAAATAAACTGGCTTATGTTATGGCGGGAGGGGATTTATCAGAACCAACATTGGTATCAGAACAATATTTATTAGACATAGAAAGAGAAGCTTTTTTGAGTTTATGTACCGAAAGAAAAACATTGGAAAGAATTCAGTTTATGTTAACTAAGGGGAAACCGTTGAGAAATTAAAAATAGATAAAAGATAATAGACAGATAGATGATAGATAAATTAGAAGTAAAATTTTATCAATCTATTATCTCATTGTCTATCATCTAAAAAAAAGAAATTATGAAAACAGCCTATATTGTAAAAGCATACAGAACAGCCGTTGGTAAAGCACCAAAAGGCCTATTTAGATTCAAGCGCCCTGATGAATTGGCAGCGGAAACAATCCAATTTATGATGAATGAATTGCCCGATTTCGACAAAAAACGAATTGATGATGTAATGGTGGGAAATGCCATGCCAGAAGCAGAACAAGGGTTAAATATGGGACGATTGATTTCATTAATGGGATTAAAAATCGAAGACGTTCCTGGTGTAACCGTTAACAGATATTGCGCCTCGGGATTAGAAACTATTGGAATGGCAACGGCTAAAATCCAATCGGGTATGGCCGATTGTATAATTGCTGGAGGTGCGGAAAGTATGAGTTTTATTCCAATGGGAGGATACAAACCAACCCCAGATTATGCTGCTGCAAAAGCTGGAAATGAAGATTACTATTGGGGAATGGGATTAACAGCAGAAGCTGTTGCCCAACAATATAATATTTCACGAATAGACCAAGATGAATTTGCTTTTAACTCTCATATGAAAGCTTTGAAAGCACAGTCGGAAGGTAAATTTGACAATCAAATTGTACCAATAAACATCGAGCAAACATTCATCAATGAAAATGGTAAAAAAGAAACTAAATACTATGTTGTGAATAAAGATGAAGGCCCAAGAGCAGGGACTTCAGTAGAAGCATTGGCTGGATTAAGACCAGTTTTTGCAGCTGACGGAAGTGTAACTGCTGGAAATTCATCACAAATGAGTGATGGAGCGGCATTTGTATTGATTATGAGTGAAGAAATGGTTAAAGAACTTAACCTCACTCCTATTGCAAGATTAGTGAATTTTGCTTCTGCTGGAGTGGAACCTAGAATCATGGGAATCGGACCTGTAAAAGCCATTCCAAAAGCATTAAAACAAGCCGGGTTGCAAATAAAAGACATCGATTTAATTGAATTGAATGAAGCATTTGCATCACAATCATTGGCAGTAATTCGTGAATTGGATTTAAATCCAGAAATCGTAAATGTAAATGGTGGCGCAATTGCATTAGGTCATCCGCTAGGTTGTACAGGAGCTAAATTATCGGTTCAATTGTTCGATGAAATGAAATTACGAGGTAATAAATACGGAATAGTGAGTATGTGTGTAGGGACAGGACAAGGGAGTGCGGGGGTTTTTGAGTTGTTATAGTAGATAATAGATAATAGATAATAGATAATAGATAATAGATAATAGATAATGAATATTAATAAAAATCAAAGCGATAAAAAAGATTAAAGTATGAGCGAATTTAAAAGACATAATTTTAAAAAACTAAAAATATGGCAAATGGGAATGGAACTAGCCAAACATATCTAAGATCTAAAAGATACTTATCCAAATTCTGAAAAATTTGGACTGAAAAGTCAAATGGATAGATGTTGTATTTCAATGCCTTCTAATATTACAGAAGGTTCAAGTAGGACAGATAAATCCTTCAGTCATTTCATTGATATTTCGTTAGGATCTTCTTATGAATTACAAACACAACTAATATTAGCAAATCATAGAAAATATATCACTGACGATTTTTCAAGTTTAATTGAAATTAAAATAGAAGAATTTCAAAAGGCAACGATGTCTTTTCAAAATACTTTAAATAAATAAATAAAACAATTCAAATCAAGGTAATACGTCAATCATCTATTCGTCTATTATCTTTAATCCTTATAAAAAATGAGCGACAAAACAAGAGGAGGTCAATTCCTGGTAAAAGAGACAAAATGTGAAGCAATTTTCACGCCCGAAGACTTCAATGAGGAGCAAATAATGATGCGCGATTCGGTAAAGGAATTTGTAGACAAAGAGATTTGGCCCTACAAAAATCGATTCGAAAATAAAGATTACGCCTTGACTGAGGAAACAATGAAGAAAGCTGGAGATTTAGGTTTTCTAAGTGTAGCTGTGCCTGAGGCCTATGGTGGAATGGGAATGGGATTTGTAAATACCGTTTTAGTTTGCGATTATATATCGGGTGCGACAGGTTCATTTTCAACTGCATTTGGTGCGCATACTGGAATTGGAACTATGCCAATAACATTATATGGAACTGAAGAACAAAAGCAAAAATACGTTCCAAAATTAGCTTCTGGAGAATGGTTTGGGGCTTATTGCTTGACAGAACCAGGAGCTGGATCAGATGCTAATTCTGGAAAAACGAAAGCAGTTTTATCTGAAGATGGTACACATTACAAAATTACAGGACAAAAAATGTGGATTTCAAATGCGGGATTTTGTTCCTTGTTCATCGTTTTTGCTCGAATTGAAGACGATAAAAATATAACTGGTTTCATAGTTGAAAATGATTCTACCAATGGGATTTCAATGGGTGAAGAAGAACATAAATTAGGAATTCGCGCCTCTTCTACTCGACAAGTTTTCTTTAATGAAACCAAAGTAGCAGTTGGTAATATGTTATCTGAAAGAGGAAATGGTTTTAAAATAGCCATGAATGCTCTGAATGTTGGTAGAATAAAATTAGCAGCAGCTTGTTTAGATGCACAACGAAGAGTAACTACAGGAGCAATCAAATATGCCGTTGAAAGAGTGCAATTCAATACTTCAATTTCTCAATTTGGTGCTGTTAGACAAAAATTAGCTGAAATGGCGACTTCTTGTTATGCAGGAGAAAGTGCAACTTACAGAGCTGCAAAAGATATTGAAGATCGAATAATTGCGAGAGAGACTGAAGGAGCATCTCATCAAGAAGCAGAATTAAAAGGGGTTGAAGAATATGCAATTGAATGTTCTATTTTGAAAGTAGCAGTTTCTGAAGACGTTCAGAATTGCGCAGACGAAGGAATCCAAATTTTTGGAGGAATGGGATTTTCAGAAGATACTCCAATGGAAAGTGCATGGCGTGATGCTAGAATAGCAAGAATTTACGAAGGTACAAATGAAATTAACAGAATGCTATCCGTTGGAATGCTAATTAAAAAAGCAATGAAAGGACATGTAGATTTATTAGGTCCTGCATCTCAAGTTCAAGAAGAATTAATGGGGATTCCATCATTTGATGTTCCTGATTATTCAGAACTTTTTGCTGAAGAAAAAGAAATGATTGCTAAAATTAAAAAAGCCTTTTTGATGGTTGCTGGTGGTGCAGTGCAAAAATTCGGACCAGATTTAGAAGGACACCAACAATTATTAATGGCTGCTGCCGATATGCTAATTGAAATTTATATGGCCGAAAGTACTATTCTTAGAACCGAAAAAATTGCTAAAAAAAATGGCGAAGAAAAAGTTCTAGAACAAATTGCAATGGCTAAACTATATTTATATAAAGCAGTTGATATAATTAATTTGAAAGGAAAAGAAAGTATTATTTCATTTGCGGAAGGCGACGAACAAAGAATGATGTTAATGGGATTACGAAGATTTACAAAATATTCTAATATGCCAAATGTAGTTGGACTTAGGGAAATAATTACATCAAAATTAGTTGACAAAAACGAATATTGTTTTTAAGATTATAAACTAGAAATGTTGGTTTTAATAGAAAGTCACTTTGTATTTGTTTTATAAAGTGACTTTTTTATGGAATTTAAATTTAATATAAAATTAAGAAAAACGAGCCTTTTTATAATTATAAATGACTAATTTTATGAAAATTAAATCTGAGAATCATGAAAAAAATAATAGTTTCAATTGCAATCATCATAGCAGTAATTTTAGGCTGTAAAACAAATTCTTCAAATGGAATTACCTCAAAATTAAACGTAACATTTGAACCTAAAAGCAGTAGTAATGTTCAAGGAACAGGCGTTTTTACAGAAAAAAACGGTCAGGTAACTTTTACTGCAAATTTCACTGGATTGAAACCAGGAATTCACGCAATTCATATACATGAAAAATCTGATTGTAGTGCTGCTGATGGAAGTTCGGCGGGTGGACATTGGAATCCTACATTCAAAAAACATGGTAAATTAGGTGAAGGAGAAGCTCACAAAGGAGATATTGGTAATTTTACAACTGATGAATTTGGTAACGGCAGCATTACTTTTACCACATCAGAATGGTGTATAGGATGTGGAGACGCTACGAAAGACATTGTTGGAAAAGGGTTAATAGTTCATCAAGGACCAGATGATTATGTTTCTCAACCATCAGGAAATTCAGGAGCAAGAGTTGCTTGTTCGGCAATTATTAAATAAAAATTAATTTAGTGTAGAAATCATTTTTGTATCATAAAATATATAAATTTGTTGGTATAAACTATGAAATGATAAATGCTTCTGCTTCATGCTGGATAGATAAATTTTTCTCCGATCAAAAGTCGATAACCAACCCTATTATTGAAAGTGCAGCTATTTTTTATTCAAATACAAGAAACACAGGATTTATTTACGGTTATATAGTTTCTCTAGATACAGAAAATCCTATAGATACTGCCGAATGGACCGAAGATGAAATTTCAAAAGTAGCTTTATTAAATTCTTTATTCGGAGTTTATAAAATTAATACCAAAGATTCAAATCCTGATAATTTCACTGTTAAAACAGTTTCATTTTATAATGAAATGCACCCTCAAGGATTTAATTTACTAAAGAAAATTCTACCTAATAATTCCACTTCAATTGATTTAGAAAAGATAATTGATGGTAGGATAAAAACTAATATTGATATTATCAATAAACAGTTTTCTCATGTTTTAACAAATGCTCTACTTTTTATTGATGTTCTTGCATTTAATTACTATTTAACGAATGGCTCTATTCCTGAAAAATACCTAAATAAAATTGAGGAAGCGATAATTAGCGTGGTTTCATTATCGCTTAAAATAAAATCAAACAAAACGAATTATGATGATTTATTGATTAAATTATTAGAAGCATCTGTACGATACACTAAGTTTTCAAAAATTAGTATTCAGAATCTGGATGACTTAAAATTAGACTCATTCACTTTAGATATAGAAAAATTTTATTTAATTGATTTGGCCGGAATGGCTCTTTGGAGTGATGAAAAAATAGAAAAGAACGAAGCCTTTTTTCTTCATCATTTAGCTGAAATTTTGTCGGTTTCAGATGATTTTGTAGAAAGTAGTATTTTTAATACAAACGAGTTTATTACTAAATACAAAAATGAAATACCCTATTTCAAATATTCAAATCCTGTAAAACATTTTTTTGATCACACTACACAAAATGTGGAAGTATTGATTAGCAGAAACAAAAATCGATTATTTAAGGAAATATCTGAAAGCAAAGAATTAATGTTGTTGCTTGCTAAATCTACCAGAAAAGATTTGGATGAAAAGGAAAAGAAAAAAGTAAAAAAACAACTATTGGATATTTGTAAAACTATCCCATCACTAACTATTTTTTTATTGCCAGGTGGCTCGCTATTGCTACCAATATTAATTAAATTTATTCCTAAATTATTACCTTCCGCTTTTAATGAAAACTTGGAGGAGTAATAAAAAACCACTCGAAAGTGGTTAGAATTTTAATTGGTAAACATTATCTAAATCATCATTGGAACTAAAATTCACATTTAAATCGGTTACAAAACCAGAATTCAAACCATAAGACCAACCGTGTAATGTTAACTCCTGACCACTTTTCCAAGCTGATTGAACGATAGAAGTTTTAGCTAAATCGAAAACTTGTTCTTTAACGTTCCATTCAACAAAAGTATTAAAACGTTCATTTTCATCAGTAATTGAGTCTAGGTGATCTTGATGTAAACGGTAAACGTCTTTTATGTGTCGGATCCAGTTGTCGATAATTCCAATAGATTCATTGCCCATTGCGGCTTTTATTCCTCCACAACCATAATGCCCACAAACAATTACATGTTTAACTTTCAATACATTAACAGCATAATCCAGCACACTTAGCATATTCATATCAGAATGTATAACCATGTTGGCAATATTTCTGTGAACAAAAACTTCACCTGGCATAGCGCCAATAATTTCATTTGCGGGAACGCGGCTGTCGGAACATCCAATCCACAATAATGGCGGAGTTTGACCTTTTGCCAAGTCTTTAAAATAATTTGGATCTTTTTCTAGTGCGTTTTCAACCCAAACCTTATTATTATCTAATATTTTTTTATAGAAGTCACTCATGTCCTATGTAATTTAATTATGTCATAAATTTACTCTATTTTTATTAATTGATAAAAAAAGAGACAGTTAAAAACTGCCTCTTCTCTGAAAATTATGTTTTTAATAAAAAATAACCTCTCCATTTGAGATTGTATGCATCCCACCAATTATTCCAATTTCTCCACTTCCAATCATTTCTTTCAGAATTGGACTCCTTTCAACTATTGCCTGAACTGTTCTGGTTACATTAATTGCAGCTACTTTTTCAACAAATTCTGAATTAGAGGAATTTCTATTTTCTGAAATTGATTTTTCATCGAAAACTGCAGGTTGGATTTTGCTTAACAATGCTGTTAAATTACCCATTTCAACATGATCACAGGCTCCTTTTATTGCTCCACATTTTGAATGACCCAATACTACTATTAACTTGGCTCCTGCAACTTTACAGGCAAATTCCATACTTCCTAGTATATCTTCGTTTATAATATTTCCAGCAATTCTAACGCTAAAAACATCTCCTAAACCTTGATCAAAAATCAATTCAGCTGAAGTCCTAGAATCAATACAACTTAAAATAACTGCGAATGGATGTTGCCCGTCAGAAGTATCATTAACTTGCTCTAATAAATTTCTATTTGCTTTAAGGTTATTCATGAACCTTTTATTTCCATCTTTTAATATTTGTATCGCCATTAATGGTGTTATGGCAGCTTGCATTTCTTTATTTAATGTTTTCATATTTTAATTTTTAAATGGTAAATTATTAAAAATCACAATTTGAAATTGATTGCGATTTGATTGTTCTAAAATTTGTGACATGAAACCGGCTTCGACTTTGAAATTTTTATTTATTACAAATCCTAAAGCGGCATAAACTCTATTTCTGTCAAACAATGGATTTTCTGTATTCACAAAAATTTCATTGTATGTTGATAAATAGATAGCATTTTTATCAAGCGTTTTTTTATTTAAAGGAATATTAAGATTTAAAAAGTACCGAAGTCTCATCTGGAAATCATCAGTTAAAAATCGTTCTTCGATTCTATATCTGTGAAGAAAGTAAAATCTACCAAAATTTTGTTTGGTGATAAACTGTTGAAAAATCCGATGCTCATTTGATTCTTGTTTTTGATCAGAATTTGGAATGTACTTTTGCGTATTTACAAATGCATAACCTAATAAAACATTATTATTGTTTTCAGTTAGGTTATAACCAATACCCGTTCGGAGCAATAATTGATTCGTATCGCCAATAAAATCGTAATTTCGGTATTGAATTTCATTATGCCAATTCCAATTTTTATTTATCTTTTGATTACCAAAATAGATAAACCAATTTCCGATCTCTGACTTTTGTGAATATACAGAATCATTGATGCCTACTAATAAAAAAACAAATAGGAATATTCTCATTTCTAGAGTTATTGTTTTTTAGGTTCAACAAAAACATGTTTTTCCTCCTCACCCGTTTCAACTAATCCGTAGGCTTTTTTAAATCCAACTAACTTAACTTTAATTTCAAGTTCCTTAGAAGTAATTTTCTTAAATTCCTTGATTAAATCCAAAACATCATGGGCAATATAAACCGTGTCGGTTGCATTGATGATAACTTTAGATTTTTTTGGAATAGATGTTAACGTACTTTTAATAGCAGCTTTATTTAAAAAAGAAACCTCTTGCGCCAAATCAATATGAATGATATCGCCATCATGATATTCTTCTTTTCTAAATTTATAAGCTCTTTGCATATTTCCTTTAAGGACAAAAATGATACTTATAATCATTCCCAGGGCTACACCTTTTAATAAATCAGTAAAAACCACAGCTGATAATGTTGCAATAAATGGAATAAACTGGTATTTACCTTTAGCCCAAAAATGCAATAGTGTTTTTGGATTTGCCAATTTATACCCAATTAAAAGTAAAACAGCAGCAAGTGTTGCTAATGGAATTTTGTTTAAAATAGAAGGAATTGAAACTGCACAAATTGTTAAAAGTAAGCCGTGAATAATGGTTGAAAGTTTTGATTTCGCACCAGCAGTATTATTGGCAGTAGTTCTCACTACTACCGAGGTCATCGGTAAACCTCCTAGTAATGAACTTATAATATTTCCAATACCTTGGGCTTTTAATTCAACATTAGTGTCGGTAAATCTCTTTTGGACGTCCATTCTATCAGCAGCTTCAACACACAATAATGTTTCTATAGAAGCAACAACAGCAATTGTAACTCCTATCACCCA